>Ga0256406_1000130_pt1 | contig 142400 bp, 142 predicted proteins | sample RumenRJG_03DNA_FD_185986 | JGI IMG/M metagenome (GOLD analysis project Ga0256406, IMG submission 185986) | Bovine rumen microbial communities from Lethbridge, Alberta, Canada - RJG_03 | ecosystem: Host-associated > Mammals > Digestive system > Stomach > Rumen | place: Canada: Alberta... | reverse complement strand
AATTGAAAAATGGTAATGGAATCCAGGTAATTGAAAAATGGTAATGGAATCCAGGTAATTGAAAAATGGTAATGGAATCCAGGTAATTGAAAAATGGTAATGGAATCCAGGTAATTGAAAAATGGTAATGGAATCCAGGTAATTGAAAAATGGTAATGGATCAGGATCAAAAAAAAATAAATATAAAAAATATGTCGGCGGTTGCATAAATCGGGGGTGTGTTTCTTCCATATTTTAAATTTATAACAATTGTTATATTTTTTGTTAAAAAAAATAGACGGCCTAAAATAACCGTCTAAAGATAAATAAAATTTTCCTGCTCCTGGATCTGTTTTATATCGCTGTTCTTTGTAGAACCTACGATAATAGATACTTCTATATTGTCCAACGGCCACAAATAGACAAAACTACTGTAGCCATCTAAGCAAGCATAATTAAGACTTATTACATTAAAATAAGTCTTTTCCTTGGTTTGGACAGTATAATACTTAGCATTTTCAAGCATATATTTATATATACTCTTAATGTTTTTTTTCATGCTTCTGTTACTCCTGCTGCTTTTTCTGTTTTTTGTTCATGCCAAAAATTATTATTTTCTAAATAGTTGTCATACTCTATATTCGTAAATCATATATTTAATGAAAAATTAAAAAACTTCATCTATATGTTCATCAATAAATTTTGAATTTATTTTATATCCCCCCATGAAAAACATCACCCCCCAGCATAATTTTTGTCAAAATCTGGATTTTGCTTGAATTCTTTAACTTTATCTTTAAATAAAGCATCTTCAAACTCTGGATGTTCACTAACCCATTTTTCCATAATATACAAATTATATTCATCATATTTTCCATCATGTGCTGCTTGTCGAATGTTATTTCTCATATATTTAATCTGTTGTTTAAGTGTTTGATTTTTTCTCATCTGTTCATTGTACTTTAAAATGTTGAGGTACATAAGAAAAATTGGTGGGATTGCACCACCAGTTTCAACTATAACATCTGCATTTTGTTTTAAGAACTCCTTGTTAATCAAATCATCAATTTTTAACATGTAAACCACCAACTTTAAGTAATATCATTAAGTAATGATTTCTTTTTTCGAGTATTTAAATCAACATTACATCAATAACATAATTGTGTCTTTCACTTTCTTGGATATCCATTATTTTGTATTTTTGTCCGAATTTAAGCACAAACTCGTGTTCTGAGTAACTACCTAAATACACATCACTTATGTGGATACCTTCTGTACCAGATGGTGCATAAATTCTATAAATACAACCATTATTACTTCTAAACCCAGTTGCTGTCTGCCATTCTGTTGATGTTGAAGTGAACCCAGTAGTTTCAAGTACATCACCAACTTTTAACTCATCAAAGTTTCTTGGTAATCTGCCACCACGATAAAGAATATAATTATTATGCAAACCCCCACTTTTCTTCATTGATGACAGCATATCATCAACCATATCCATATACTCAATATCAGTTGAGTCTTGAAGTTCATCTGGATATTCTTTAAAATATTGATATCTTCCATTTCTAACATATTCATTATTAATCCTATAAGAATTAGCTTGATATCGAGATAAAGCTTTAAGTTCATCTCTTGTTAACAGATTATAAAAGTTTTCATCATTATTATCAAAATCAATATCCACATTTTCAACATTTAATCCAGTCTTGTTAAATCTCAAACCACCTTTAATCTGCATTTCATTTCCAGGAACTAATTTATATTGCAAACCTTTCCTTTTATACATAATATCCTCTGGGGTTAGCAATATTTCCCCATCATCATAAAATGTTTGTAATAAATTTTTTAGCTTTTTCTTTTTTGTAGCAGTAAGATTGTCTAAATCTAACAACAATATGTTTGCATCAAGTCTTTCATTGTATCTTTTAAGTTGTTTTAACTGCACATCATCTAAATTATCGATATTTTTATTTAGATTATAAAAACTGTTTTTTTCACCAAGAGAAAATGTTATAGGTCCTTTTCTAATTGCCCTTTTTTCTTTTTCATTGAATTTTCTTTTTTTTATTGTGCCTTTTAATTCAGATTTGTGTTGTACAATTCTTAATTTTGCATAATGTTTTGATTTGTCTATTTCAATAATTTTCATTTTAGTGTTGTTTTTTAGATTCGTAAATCATATATTTAATGAAAAATTAAAAAACTCAATCGAATCTTCCATATAATATATTAAATATTGTATACTACCCTAAACATGCTTTAAAATAATTACCATAAAGCATTAACTAAAAATGAAATAACCAGATAAAGAATAATTAATAAAAAACCAAGAAATACAGAAGCTATAATAACACTTATAACATTACCTATTGCAGTACCTATCTCTTGAGCAGAAGTTATTTTATCATCTTTCTTAGGTACATCATAACTCGGTTTTTCCTCTTCTATTTTTGCTCTTCTTTCTGCCTCATCACGATCATAATCATCAGTAACAATATCATAAATCATTACATCTTCAGCATCAAACCTTCCATCACCATTAAAATCAGGTCCACGTATCATTTTTATTCACCTACCCAAATAAAAAAATGTTTTACTTATATAATGATAGGTAAAAGAGATATAAAATATTATTTATTTTTTATAAAAATTGTTTTTTTATTGGTTTTGTATTTTAAAAGTAGGGTTTGGGGATTTATTTTTTTATAAACATATTCATTAAATTAGAATAAATTTATTCTGAAAAGTTCAATAAAACCAATATTTAGACTAAAAATAGATTTAATAATATAGGAAGATAATAAATATATTATATAAAAATATAATATATTTTTTAAGAGATTATCTGTTTTCCAAGTCTTTTATTACCTTTTTAGCAACATCTTCACCAGACAATAACATTCCACCAAATATTGGCCCCATACGTTGGGAACCATGAACAGCATTAGCAGCCATACCAGTTACATATAATCCAGGATATACTTCAGTTACATTATCAAGGATTTTACCTTCAGCACGGTCTGCCCACATAGATTTTTCACCCATAATTTTACCTGTTTTTGTATTCGTAAATCATATATTTAATGAAAAATTAAAAAACCAAATATAACAGACAAAGATTACGCAAAAAAAATTTATTATAAAATTAATGAATTATATTCTGATAATTTTTTAATATCTCAGAAGTATGGTTTGTCTTATCCTTATGAGTTTAATGATAGGTTATGGTATAAAATCAAAAATGATTCTTTGTTAAATGAGAATATTAAATTTAAAGAGGTGGACTTATAATGTCTGAAGAATTGTTTGAAACATTTGGAGAAGGCAATTTGCCTAAGTTAAGAGAAATTCTTTCTTCTTTATCTATAGAAGAACAGGATAAAATTTTGAATATGTCTTTTGAAGAGTTTATAAAATGGGAAAAAGAACATGGGTTAGGTTTAAAAGAGTGATAAATTTGCGTAATCTGGATGATGGGTTATTGTTGGAGTTGATGTTGCATGTGTATGATGAGGATGTTGATCGTAACCGGTTGGTTGATGAGAAAAATAGTCGGATGATTTTGTTAACTGGTGCAATGTTAACTTTGGAGGTTACTTTACTTTCTAGTCTTTGGGTTAATTGTATTTTGTTTAATGAGGGTATTTCTTTTTTAGGTAAATTCTCTTCTTGTGGTTTATTGTTTGTTTCGTTATTGTTTTTATTTGTTTCTTTCATTTGTTTTATTTTTGCTTATGCTTTTTCTATGAATTTTGAGTCTGTTCCTGATTCTTCTTTTCTTGTTGATTCTCTTTTTTGTGAAGATTTTAATATGCATGATTTTCAAGGAGGACTACTTGCTACATTTGAAGATGTGATTAAAGGTAATGATAAGATTATTAATGATAAAATTTGGGCTTTGTTGAAATCCTCAAAATCTTTTGAATAAATTTTCTTAAAATTGATTTTCAAGCATTAATTATTGTTTAAATTTTTATAAAAAATAGGAATTCAACAAACCCAAAATTTGTAAAAGTAGGTGTGGTTTTAGATTATTAATTATTTCTATAATATTTACATTGATTTTTTTTTAATTATTTTAATAATACTTTTTTAATATGATTTTCTATTTTTCCACCTTTATATTTTGAAGAGTAAAAAAAAATAAGATTCAATTTTTTTTAGATTAAAAATACCTGTTTTTCTATATGGAATATTATTCACACTCTAAATCTAAAATTCATTATTCTCATTTTTTTATTCTTCCATTATTTTTTTATTCTTTTTATATAATATTATTTTTTAAATCTTTTTAATTAAAAGAATTCTCTTTAAGAAGAAACTTATATATTAAATTAAACTTTTTTTAATAAAAGATAAAGGTGAATTATGTCAAATGGATTCATTGTGTATAGTCCACTAACAAGAAAATCTGTAGAGGACTTTACAGCTAATACTGAAGAAAATGAAAGGATTCTACTTGAGGGAATAGCCTCAACTACAAATAAAGATTTGTATGGTGAAATTATTTCTCCAGATGCAATGAAAAAAATGGTTGAACAAGCACCTACACTAAATATTCATGGTGATCATAGATATGGTCTTGATCATGTAATAGGTGCAGTTAAAGATGTTTCTGAAAGTGAAGGAAAACTCCATATAAAATTTCTTGTAACCAAAAAATATTCACCACTTATTAAGGACATGTTAGATACTGGTATTCATCTTGGACTTAGTATTGGTGGATTTGTAAAAGATTATGATACCACCACAAAGACAATAAAAAACATTAATTTAAAAGAGATTAGTCTAACAGCATTACCTGCGAATTGGGATACTTTCGGAACTGTTAGAAGTAAAAATCTCGTAAAATCAAATTGTTTTACAGGGGCATGTCATAATATAATAAAAAATTTAAAGGCGAATAATATGTCTAAAGAAGAAGGAACCAATAATAATATTGATGTTAATGAAAATGAAACTGAAAATAATGAAAATACAAAATTCATTACACAAGAAGATGCTGAAAAATATTTCAATGAGTTAATGGCTGAAAAAGAACAATCAATCGCTGAAACTGTTCTTAGTAACGTTGAATCAAAAATTAATAGTATGGTTAATACTGCTATAGCTGAAGCATTAGAACAAGGAAACAAAACTGAATCAGATACCGAATCTGATGATGAAATTGTAAAAAGTTTACTTACTGAATTTAATAAGAACATGGATTCTAAACTTCAGGAATTTAATAATAGATTTTTTAAAAATCTTCAAGATAATAGAAATCCAAAAAACCATGTAGATAAAGCTTTACAAAATGAATCAGTAGAAAAAAATGAAAATGAATATTCTACAAAAAGTATAGCTGAAAAAATAGTTAGTATGAATTAGAATATACTATTTTTATATAAAAAAAATTAATTTTTAGGTTTAAATCATGACAGAAAATAAAGATAATCAAAATGAAGAAATTAAAAAGGACGTGAAGAATAATTCTAAAAATAAAAAATCTAAATTAACCTTAATTAGTCTTGTAGATGAGAATAACTCACTACATATGGGTATGCTTGCATATAATAAATTAACTTCTCAATTTGAGGAAGAAAAAAAATTATTAAACTCTTTTCAAGAAGATAAAATTATGCCAAGTATTACCTTATCAGAATTTAGAAAAAAATTAATCCAATATAAAAATAAGGAGATATAAAAATATGGTAACTTATGAAGCATTGAAAAATAGACCACGAATTGTTGTTAATGACAATACTAATTATCTTTCACTTGATGGTGTTGGTGCAGAAATACCTGTTTTCATAGTAGGCAGTAATCATGAAGTAGAAAATATTAGTATTGAAAGTTACACTAATAGTCAATCAGTTATTAAATCATTAGGTTCTGATTCATCTGATGTTAAAATTATCACTGACTTCTTTGAGGAGGCTAAAGTTAATTCTACTGGACAGTTAGGTGTTGAAAAAGTATATGTTGTTGATATTGGTGTTAAACAGTTGGAGTCTGATATTCATGCTGTAGGTTCTGATGATTATATTATATTCCGTTTCGGTACCGGTTGTAATTAACTACTAATTACAATAATTATTTTTGTATAAAAAATAGTGTAATAGTAGGATGTAATCATAAACATTTAAATTAAAGTTTCAATTATATTCTGGAAATTATGAAGGAAAAATGTTTTAGCAGTAAATCACATGTTCTCTTTTTTTTACCCACAGATTAATAAGGGAAATATGATTTAGTGCTATTTTTTTTAAAAATTATTATTACTTTTTTTATTTTTTTTAATAATATATACTACTTTTAAAGAAGAAAATAAAAATATTTATATAGTATGTAGTACAATATAATATTGTAAAAACAAATAGGAGGTGGAAAAAATTAAAGAAAAAGATGAAAAAATCTTAACTATTATTATCCTACTATTACAAATAGTTAAGATATTACTAATAAAATATTAAGGGAGAAATCCCTAATAACTTTTATGGTAATATATTCTTTTTCTTAATATATAAAAATTTCCAAAAAAATAATGGGGTGAGAAAAATGAATTATATTATAAATATAATAGAATTAATTTTATTAATACTCTTAATATATTTAATATATAAAAATTTCAAAGAAAATAAAAAATTAAACAAAAACCAATATTTTTACATAATATTTGTTGTAATAATAATATTCGGCATAATAATAGAATATTTGATATTATAAAAGAGATATAACAATATATTTCTTTTATTTTTTTAAAAAGGGGAAATAGGATATGGGAAAATATACTTCAATTAAAATAAATTCAAATCTTGCAGATGAACTAAAAATATTAAAAGAAGAAAACAATCTTGCATCATTAAATGAGGTAATAGAAAAACTAATACCAAATGCAGTAAACGAGGAATACCAATTCAACCGCGAACCACCAGCATTCACACTAAAAGGATCTAAAGACAATTTACCCATAAGTTACAGTATGCTTAAAAAATCCGATAATGGCAAAACATGGAGCACTGACTTAATGGAAGCAACAATATTATTTAATGATAACTACGGTTGTTTAATCCGCTTCATGATACCAAACACAGACGAAGTAGATTGCATTTATTACCACTACTTAAAATAAAAAAATATTATTATCCTCTTTTTCTCATTTTTTTTTTCAAAATTAATAACGCTTTCTATAAAAATGAATATTAATAATAAACCCTTATTTTTTTATTAAATTCAATTGAAGATTTCATTAAAAAATTATAAAAATCAGTTTTAATAATACATGTTATTATATAAGAAAAAAAGGGAATAGAACAAAAAGTTATAGTAGTTCCTGGCGGAGTCGAACCGCCATCACAAGATCCAGGGTCTCGTATGATTGCCATTACACTAAGGAACTATAAAAAACAATAAAACTAATTTATTAATTTATATAAATCATTAAATTAATACTATTACTATAATATGTTTTTCATGATTTATAATGTTTTTCAATAATTATTATAGTAATTCCAACTATAAAAGGATATCCCAATATCCTTTATAAGTCGGTGTCGAATTATTATAAAATAATTATTTTTTAGAATGTAATTTAAGGGGTTTATATGAGTGATATTAGTTTTTATGGCGGAGTAGATGAGATTGGTGGAAACAAGATCAAATTGGATATGGATTCCACCTCACTTTTACTTGATTTTGGAATGAGCTTTAAGCAATACGGTAAGTTTTTCTCAGAATTCATTAATCCTAGAAAGGCTAACGGTATCGGGGACTTTATTGAACTGGGACTTATACCCGATGTTAAGGGAATATACAGGTCTGATTTTCTAGGTCATATGGGAATCCCACAGGAGGAAAAACCTGCCGTGGACGGTCTGCTTCTATCACATGCACATGCGGACCATGCGGATTACATATCACATCTTAGAAGTGACATTCCGATTTACATGACCCGGAACTCCAAGATAATACTGCAGGTTATTGATGAGACAGGTCTCAACTCCGGTTTCAAGGATATCTATCAATATAAAACACAGTTTACCTATGTTCCCAAAAAAACCGGCAGCGGTTTCAAGAAGCTTACAGGTGATGAGGCCAAACATCCGAGGGATATTCGAATACTTGAGCCTTATGATGTTCAAGCTATCGGGGACTTAAACGTTCAGCTTGCACCTGTTGATCACTCACTTCCAGGTGCCGCAGGTTTTCTAATTGAGGGGAGCCAGGAAAACGTTGTATATACTGGGGACCTACGTTTCCACGGTAGAAACAGGGATTTGACCAGGGACTTTGTAAAACATGCCAGAAGATTCTCACCTAATGTCATGATATGTGAGGGTACAAGAATCAACAGTGAGGAACATAGAAAGGAATTCGACGATGAAGGAAACAGAATCGAGTATCTTGAACTGGAGGAGGATATCGAGGAGAGGGTCTATAATCTAATCGGTGACTTCAAGGGCCTTGTCATCGCCAATTTCCCCCTCAGGGATCTTGACAGGCTGATTACCTTCCATAACATTGCAAAGGAGACCGACAGAACATTGCTCGTTTCCACTAAACAGGCATATATGTTAAAGCTCATTGAGGAGGAAAACGAGGAGAAGACCATCTATCCAAGTATCCATGATGAGAATATTGGAATATATATAAGGCGTAAGGGCGACGGACTTGTATCCTCCCTGAGAAATGGTGATGGCCATTCAAGTGATTTCTATGTTTCAAAGGATAATAATTGGGTTAATGCAGATGAGGACATCTATATAAAGGAATATGAAAAATGGGAAAGGGAATTTCTGGACTATGATAACGCATACACCTATAGGGGTATCCAGGATAATGAATCAGGCTTTATCATACGCCTTGATAATTTTTCATTCATGGAGCTGATCGATATTAAACCTGAAAATGCGATCTATCTTCACAGTACAACCGAACCATTTAACGAGGAGATGGAGATGAATTATGAGATAACCGAAAATTGGCTGAACCATTTTGATATTCCAATCTATAACCACTTCCATGTATCAGGTCATGCGAAGGGTCCTGAACTTCTTGAGATGGTAAGGGAGATTCATCCCGATGTTTTATATCCTGTCCATACGGAGCATGCCGAGTTATATGACGTGCTAAAGGATGACGGTATAAAGGTTATTCATCCCAGTTTGTCCAGATAGAAACTTATTGCATATTAAATAATCTAAAGGATATGGTATGGATTTATTCATCTTACTTTATCCTAACATAATTCAATATATCTGTAAAATGATTATCTAATCGACTTTTTTTATTTAATTTCATTTTTACGGGGTCTCTATATGGGTTTTTTTAATGTTGTATTTAAGTAGACTTTATTTTTATTAGGTTTTTATATTGCTTTTTTTGTTACTTTATTTAAGTAGATTTGATAAAAATTATATATCACTTTAAATAAAGTACTAATATGAATTTTAAAGAGGAATTGATGAAAGGGGATTCTGGATATTCAAGGCTTCAGAAGTATTTAATCTATTTTTCATGTGCACTACTTTTCATCTGTATGTTTCTACAGTTCTGGATAGATGTAAATCAATATAACTTTAATTTTGCTGTAGCCATTGGAGTTTTTTTAATCTTCTTTATCTACATTGTATCCAAGGATGAAAGATTGATTCCAAATTCAAACAGTAAATCCGAGGCCATATTTGCACTTATCATGACCATGGTTTTACTTTTGGTTGTTGTGGCGGTCTATTGGAACACCAGCCTACTTAACGTCTCATTTGTTTTGGCATCATCCATTGTTAACCTGGCGGTTTTCATTCCACATGCCTTGTCCTAAAGGCCATTTCTTAAATTACCTTTTTTAATTGCTCCATTTTTTAAGATTTTAATATAGGAATTCTAAAATCTATTTATTGGGATGCATTGTTTTTTAAATTAACTTTTTTAATTTCCAATATTTCTTGAGATTTAATAATTAATGCTAAAACTTATTTAATTCGGGTGTATTGTTTTTTTTTCTACTTTTTTTAATTTCCCTGTTTTTTAGATTCCATTATAAAAAGGCTAAAATTTATTTAATCAGGAAACATATATAAATTATTATTATAATTAGTTTTATAAATTTTATAAAAATATTGTGATTTATATGGAATATGATTATTTAATAGTTGGTTCAGGACTTTTCGGTTCTGTGTTTGCACGTGAAATGACAGATAAAGGTAAGAAATGTTTGGTTATTGAAAGAAGGGACCATATCGGAGGTAACGTTTATACCAAAGAGGACCATGGTATAAATGTTCATATGTATGGTGCACATATATTCCACACAGACAATAAAGAGGTCTGGGAATATGTAAATAGATATGCTGATTTTAACCGTTTTACAAACTCACCTATTGCAAACTATAATGGTGAACTATATAATCTTCCCTTCAACATGAATACCTTCCATGAGATGTGGGGAATCAAGACTCCCCAGGAAGCTGTTGAGATTATTGAGGCCCAAAAGGCCGAGGCAAATATTAAAGAACCTAGAAACCTTGAGGAACAGGCCATCAGTCTTGTAGGTAAGGATATTTACGAAAAGTTGGTTAAGGGATACACCGAAAAACAGTGGGGAAGGAAATGTGCCGAGCTTCCTGCATTCATTATTAAACGTTTGCCTGTAAGACTAATCTATGACAATAACTATTTCAACGATTTATACCAGGGAATACCTATTGGGGGATATACCCAGATTGTTGAAAAGCTTTTGGACGGCATTGATGTTAAGCTTAACTGCGATTTCTTTGACGATAAGGAGAAATGGATGGATGTTGCGGACAAGGTAATATTCACAGGTATGATAGACCAGTTCTATGATTACTGTTATGGTGAGCTTGAATATCGGGGTCTCAAGTTTGAGACTGAATTGAAGGATACCGACAATTATCAGGGTAATGCCGTTGTAAACTATACCGATGCCGAAACCCCGTTTACAAGAATCATCGAACATAAGCACTTTGAATCCGCCGAATCCGATGTCACCATCGTTACCCATGAATATCCTCAAACCTGGAAAAGGGGCATGGAGGCATATTATCCTGTAAATAACGAGGCAAACAACAATCTATTTGCGAAATACCAAAAGCTAGCAGATAAGGAGGACAAGGTTATCTTCGGTGGTCGTTTAGGTCTATATAAATACTATAATATGGATAAGATCATTGAGGAGGCTTTGGCTTTGGTTGATGCTGAAAGTGATTAGGTTTTACTAATTACTTTTTTTAATATTTTTTTTGAATTTTAAAATTGGATTTGTTGCTTGTTTTTTAGTAATTTGAAATAGGTATTTCTTATTTTTTTGTAATTAAATATTAAATTTCTTTTTTTGTTGGGTTTTAAAATAAGTATTTGTTATTTTTTTTAGGAATTAAATTTTGAATTTTTTTAATTGCTTTTTTTATACTTTTTTTGGTGAATTAAAAATATTAAATTAAAAATTATTTAGTTTTAAATCAATTGAAAATATTTATTAAAACTTATAAAATGGTCTATTCAATCTTCCAGAAATTACCGTCCTTATCTAAACCCACTGGAAAGCCACATCTTTCCAACCATCTATCACTTGTAAGTTCCGGAACAGGGGCAGTGTTAAAAGTTTCTCTAAAGATTCTTCTTGAATCATTAACAACTATTTGATTAATTGTATCATCCCTAATGATTGGTTTCCAATTGTCTTTAAATAGATGTAAAAGAAGAATCTGTACTTTGCCCTTATATTCATAAATGTCTAAAACCTTAAACAATGAATTGGGACCACAGGTGAATAAATTCCAATTGGTCCCATCCTCAAACTTTGAACAGTCCATGCAATGATTGGATATGATGGCAAAACGACAGTTTGTAATCATCTTACCAATCTTATTGCTTGAATCTACAAGCGCCCTTTCCTGAATTATTTGGCCGATCTTATATTTGTTGATTAGATCTTCGGATAGGTTTAGGTCTCTGACAAAGAAACCTGCCTGGTTGTAGGTCATGTTAACCTTTTCTTTCTGACTTAAGTTACCTGAATTCTTTTTATCATCAAATAAACGTAAAAAATCCTTAAATGCTATTGAAAAACCGTTCTCATTAAATGGATTAATGACAAGGTCTATAAAGTTTGCCGTTTTAAATTTTCCGGCAATGTCGGCACTATCTATTAGTAATATGTTGTCGCAGTTAACGTTGACTAACTCCTTTTCGTTTGTAAATACAAAAAGATGCACATTTCTATTCTCATCCACATAGGTCAAGGGTTTAAATCCAAGGGGTTCCTTGGTTGTATGGGTTTCCCCCACCTTCACATTGTCCAGGGCATTTTTGTTTCTTGTAAATTCAATCGGCAAAAGTAGGGACGCTTTTTTCAACTCCTCAATAAGCATCTTCTCATATTCACGTGTTCTCTTCTCCGGACTTACATTAATTAAATCGTCCAAACGTTTGTTATTAACCTCATCAGACATATTTATCCCCAAATTAATTTTTCATTTATTAAAACTTTAATTCAATGTTTAATAGATTCCAAAATTTAATAAAATGTTTCCAGTTAATTTTAGAAAACACTTTTAAAAGATATCTTTCATAATTTTGATTAAACCTTTAATAATCATTTTATTATATTGTTTGCTAATCATAAAAAAATTTCCATTAGCATTAAAAGTAGGATAGGATTCCCCTCCGGGTATGTCCATAAAAAATCTAAATTTTGATTTTATAAAAATATCAATCGGTTATGACTTTAAAAAATATTTTAATATGTTATATGATAATATAATATTATGAAAGAATTGTATATCTTTGACTTTGATGGGACTTTGGTGGATTCTATAGTGGATTCCATTGCCTGTGTCAATGAAGTCTTAAAAAGATTTGATAAACCAACTTATGATAAGGATCTAGAAACATTATATTACAAGGATTTTAGACAGTTTTTAAAAGATATTGATGCAGGTAAGGAAACAGACGTGTATCCTGCATATATTGATTTATATAAGGATTATCCGAAAATCCACACCCGTCCATATGATGGTATTAAAGAGGTTCTAGAAGAGCTGTCCAATCGGGGAAAAACATTGGCGATATGCTCAAACAGGGATGAGAAATATTTGAACGAATTTTCCAGAGAGCTTTTTAAGGATATCGATTTTAAGTATATTTCAGGCTATAGGAAAGGCATACCTGATAAGCCTGATCCATATAGGCTAAATGAGATAGTTGAAAGGGAAGGCTGCAGCAAGGATGAGGTATTGTATTTCGGTGATAAGGATGCGGACATTGCAGCGGCAGAGAATGCCTCCATGGATATGGTTTTGGTGACATATGGTCAGGGCAATGATGAGGATTATTCAAGCGATTATCCATTAAGAATCATTGACTCACCTTATGAGATGTTGGATCTGGACTTTTAATTTGACTAGGTTTATAATCGCTTTATGGAGTTTGGATTGGATTCTTGATTTGATTGTTAAGTTTTATTGTTGTCTGATGGGATTTGGATTTTTGATTTGATTGTTAAGTTTTATTGTTGTCTGATGAGATTTGGATTTTTGATTTGATTGTTAGGTTTATTATGATTGGAACATTTGAGTTTTGGATTTTAATCTATTGCTATGGACTTGAATTTAAACATTAAAGGGATACATATTTAAACCTTTATTAAAGGGGCTATTTGATGAGAAAGGGATATATTTTTGATTTTGATGGAACATTGGCGGACACTTTCCTGGATTCTTTGATTGCATTCAACAAATCATTGATTGAATATGATGTGGACACGTTTCACATAAACGATTTGGAAAATGTTAGCTATGTGGATTTTAGAAACTTTGCACATAGGCTGGAAGACAATGCAGATAACCTGCCCATTAAGGATATCCAGCTGGCATACAGGAGGAACTCACTTGAATCCAAAAGGTATCATACGGAACTATATCCTGGTATTCGTGATGTCCTGAAAACATTAAAGGATAATGGTGTTTCTATATCAATATGCTCCAACCGTGATCAGATATTGCTTGATAGTTTGGTTGATTACCTGTTGGGTGATATCGCATTTGACTGCGTTGTTGGATATAGGGAAGGTCTACCTGGAAAACCGGATCCATATAAACTTAATAGGATAATTGAAAAGTCAAATCTGGATAAGGACAATGTGTTGTATGTTGGGGATAGAAGTGCCGATATCCTGACTGCAGAGAATGCCAATGTTGATATGGCTTTTGTAACCTGGGGTCAGAAGGATGATATCTCCATGCACTGTAATTATCCTTTAAAGATGATTGATAACGCTTATGACCTTTTGGATTTGTAATTAATTTTAATATTTTTTATAATAATTTCGCTTTAAGAAATAGTTTTGGAAATATTTATTATAAATAATAATATAATATTATTAATTATTGATAGGGAAGGTTTTTTAAGATGACTGAAAAAAAAGTTTTAAGGATACTCCAAGAGGATGTGGATCTTAAAAAATTATTTAATCAAGAATTTTTAGACAAATTAAATTCTAATTTTAAGGATTTGAAGATTTCACCTGTGGTAATTGGATTTTCAGTAGAGAAAGATGATATTGAAAATGATAATGTTACTGTAGGCTATCGAAATGATGATGACTTAAGTAATAATACTGTTGTTATCAGTGTTTCTAATAATCCTGACAATATTGATAAAATGTCTGACAGTTTATAAAATTATTATTCTTGTTGGGGGGTTACTATGGAATCTATAGTTAATAAAGAAATGGAGATTTTCCCAGGAAATCCTAAAAAGTCATTTACTAATGATGATTTATATTTTAAAGAAAGTTATTTTTATCATAATTATAAAAGAGAGTTTTTAAATAGGCTTCAAGAATTATCTAACCAATATGACTTAGGCGATGTGGAGTTTAAAAGGGAATATGATTGCGGAGTTCCTGAGGATTTGTTTGTTATTCATGTGCCTAAAAATATGGGTTGGGAAGAATACACTAAAAATTTTGAAAAAATAATCAATGAAATGTGGCAATACTCTAAAACTAATAAAAATAGGGAGTCTCTTTTTTTAAATTCAAATATAATTTGCGAATATTAATTATTTTTCCAGGTGATTAATATTTTAAAAATTAAAAATTATCCCCAGTACCAATTATATTTGTTTACTAAACTTCTTTATGAAAATAAGGAGGATTTAATTCCTGATTCTTGTGATGATAGATGTATTAATAGTACGATTATTAATAGATCTTATTATAGTGCTTATTCTTATTCCTCTTTATGGTTAAATAATAAATATAATTTTAAGGTTAAGAAATCTTGGGATTTTATAAATGATAATGAGCAATATAAATCGGAGCATAGGCAAGTTATTGATGAATTAAAATATAAAAAACAGTTTACTTGTTCTAACAAGTTGATGGAATGTAAGAGAATTAGGAATATTGCTGATTATGAGATGTTTCATGATATAACTGATAAAGATGTTGAAAATTGTTTTAAAAACATGGAATATATTATAAAAAAATTAAAATTAGAATTATGATTATTTTTTTTAAATATTCCGGTATACTTTAGAAACTATGTATAATCACATTGATAAGTGGTATAATGAAAAAACTGTATATTTTTGATTTTGACGGAACGCTTGTGGATACATTATACGATTCCGTAAGTGCATATAATAAGGCTTTGGAAAAATTTAATCAACCGATATTTCCATTTAAAACTGCAGATGACATCAACTTTGAGGAGTTCATATCATTCATGGGCTCCGATGAGGATATTCTGGAGGAATATATGGATATCTACATAAGGAGTCCTAAGGACCATACAAAACCATACGATGGCATTTTGGAAACACTTGCTGAACTTAACAGCAATCCGGACATAACCCTGGCGGTATGTTCTAATCGTATGGATGACCTATTAAGGATGCTTGTATTGAAGCTATTTCCTAATATAGATTTCAAATATGTGATAGGCCATATAAGGGATGAGCCATTCAAACCTGATCCATTTTTAATTAACAAGATAATCAAGTTCGAGGACTTTTTAAAGGAGGAGATTGTGTATATTGGAGATAGGTATACCGATATTCAAACGGGAAAGAATGTTGATGTTGATGTTATTGTGGTAAAATGGGGTCAGGGTTCCGATGATGCATACCTTGATGATTATCCTATAAAGGTTGTAGATAAACCATCAGAGATTCTGGATCTCTGAGTATCCTCATGGTTATTACATTAATCCATATTAAACAAGAAAACAACTTAATTTGGAATTCAGTAACCAATAGAATCAAACCCTATTTGGAATTTAATAGGGTTTAAATAATAAAAAAATCAATAACTTAATTCAGTGACTTTATATAAATTAACAATAAAATCAAATAACTAATCTATTTTAATATTGAAAAGTAAAAATGTATTTTAATTAAAATAATTATTTACTTGATGCAGATAAGTTATTAATCTAAAAAAATGATGTGGTATTATGGATTATGGTGAAAAGTATAAGGAATCAATTATTAACTTGATAGAAATTAACTCCAACATGATTGATACAACAGAGGAGGCCTTTGTACTCTGTGATGATAATATCCGTCAAGATGTAGAGGATAATGTTAAATATATATTGAGCTTTCTTGAAACAGAATATGTTGTAAATGCCGAATACGAAGATTTTAAAGAGTTATCCGGCTATTTGTATGAGGTATTTCAAAATGATGTAATCTATAAATATCTATTGACCTTATTGGAGTTTGCATTAAAGGACCTTTTAAAGGTAGCGGATTTTAAATTTAAAATGGTTGAGGAAGGGAATTTTGATTCATTTACAAAATTCAACTCAGACATTATAAAAGAATTCTTTAACGTATATGAGAATTTCCAGGATAATTATCTGATGTTTATATTGGAATATAAAAACTTTGAGCATTACTCTTTAATACATGATTATAACAGGAATCTCAAGGACGCCTTTACAAAGGAAGACGATTAGATTCCGGATTATCCATTTATTTATTCTTTTTTTTTACAAGTTTGATTTTTTTTATTTATTAAGATTTAATTTTTTTTAGAGATATTTCGTTAAATCTTAAATCTTATATTTCTAGGTATAAATAAAGAGTATAATAGGTTTATAGTTATTATCTATATAAAATTCTCAGTGATGTAAATGATGAAGATACATGTTTTACAGACAGGGCAGGTAAATATATCCGAGTCACTAGCTTTTCGTGATGAGGAGGTAAATCCCTCATTACCGAAACTTACGGTTCTAAGTTCTTATGGTAGAAAAAACAGGAAATGGTTTCCTGTATCAGCATATCTAATAGAATATGATGATTATCTGATTCTATATGATACCGGCTGGCATAGGGATATTTCACCAAATGGAAAATATGAAAAACTATTCCAGATTAGACATCAAACCTTAAAGGACTATTTGACCAATCAGGGACTAGTGCCGGAAGGTCAGGCCATAAATGAACAATTGGAATCTTTAAACATTAAAACATCCGACCTGGACTATGTGATATTAAGTCACCTTGATGTGGATCATGCCTCCGGTCTTAAACATGTTGGGGATGCCAAAAAGATTATGGTAAGCAGGGACGAACTTGATTTTGCAAATAAGAATAAGATTAGATATGTTGGGAACATGTGGAAAGGTGTCGATTTGGATACCTTCGAGTTTGAGGACAGGCCACATGGTACCGAGGAGGAAATCTTTGAAAACGGTCCTGTTGGAAGGGTCTATGATCTGTTTGGTGATGGGAAATTCCAATTAATTAATATACCTGGACATACTCCAGGTTTAGTCGCATTAAAGATTATCAATACCTATACCGGTAAATATGTTTTACTTTTCTCCGATGGTGGTTATGCTGAAAAATCATGGAGGGAGATGATTCTACCGGGTATTGCGGATAATCTAGATCAGGCTATCGAATCTCTTAAATGGATTAGACAGACAAGTCTAAATGAGAATTGCATTGAGAGCCTTGCAAACCATGATCCCGATATTAAACCGCATATTATAGAATTATAACCATAATGCTCTCTATCTATTATGTTTTTTTTTTAGTTTTTTTTCCGTTTTTGGAGTTTATTTGATTTTTATTTTTTTCAATTTAATCCAATTTTAACTTTTAGCTATTTTTTCATTTAGACTTACCTCTTATTTTTCACTTTTTTTCAAGCGGATAATAACTTTGGCATAAAATTTGATAGGTTTTTAATTTTTTTCACTAGATTTTTATGACAATTCTAAAATTCATATGTTCCTATAAATAATCGGTCATAATATTTTGGCATAAATTTTAATGGATTTTTAATTTGTTTCACTGAATTTTTATGACAGAATCACTAAAACCTGTAAAAAGTTATAAATATTTCTTAAATTAAATAGTTCTTTATGAATAATGATAAATTTTTTAGAAGTAAACCTGGATATAATATGTTTCAGAGAGTTTTAGTTATTATATCCATAGTATTATTGGCCATTTCATTGATTTTAGAATACTTTGCTTTTAAAAACATTACTGATATTAGATTTTATGTTACAATTCTATGTTTTATACTAATATTTCTATATCTTATAACAAGAACCGAGTCAGTTTATAATAGATCCGATGCTTTTGTGGGGATATTTATCAATACTGCAACATTATTTGCAGGAATCTATTTCTTTTATAAGGTAAATTCATTAGTTTTAGGATTAATGGTTATTGCATCAATATTAAATTATATTGCATTCGTTCCTCATACAAAGAAAATCAAATCTTAAATCAATGTTTTTAAATATTTAATTATTATCTGGTTTATTTAAACGGATTATATTCCAAACTTTTATTTTTTTATTAATCTTATCAGGCTATTTTTTGTTGGATTGTTGTCATATAATCCTTACATCTATTTTATTTGATAAATAATCTACAATGATATAAAAATTATGTATCTTTAAGGTTTATTTTAATTAAACTTAACTGATTCACATCATATAAATTTTTAAAGGATTTTTAAGGTTTATCTATCTTTTTTACCAATTTGTGTCTGTTTTAATCAAGGGTGATTATATTCATTTTTATTGATATGTCATATTTTCTTAAAAACATTTAAATAGTATTATGACAAATATATTCATGTCTACTTTGGAGGCATTTCTTTGGCAGAAAGCGAAAAAAATATTGAGATGGGTAAAAGATTAAAAGAGTTAAGAACTTCCCAGAATATTAATCAGTCTAGTATAGCTAATTATTTGGGCATTGACCAAAGTACTCTAGCTAAGATTGAATCCGGGAAACGTTCATTAAATTTAACGTCCCTAAACAAGCTTTGTGAATTATATGGCTGTTCTAGGGATTATGTTATTGGAAAAACCGACAAGTATACTCCTTTAAATTTTGCGTTCAGATCTAAAAAAGTTAGTGTTGAAGATTTAGAGGCAATCGCTGTTATAAACAAGATTGTTTTGAATATTGAATTTTTAGATAATCTAAAGGAGGATGATTGATGTGAAAAGTCCAATAGAATTGAATTCATTTGCTGTTGAGCTTAGGGATGAATTGAATATGAATCCTTATATTCCTATAGATTTATTTCACATGGTCCCGACCTGTTTTACAGATTATACTATAATATTCCATCCAATGTCATCAAATACTAGTGGTATGTGTGTAAAGAATGGTACCAATAGTATTATAGGTATAAATTCCAATTCCTCTTTAGGTAGACAAAGGTTTACACTTGCCCATGAATTATATCATTTATTATATGACGATAACTTCAATGAGGATATTGTTGTCTGTAATTATAATGATAAAAGTGATTCAGAGCAGGAGGCTGAGCTCTTCGGTTCATATGTATTGATTCCCTATGAGGGTTTAAAGAAATTTATCAAATCTAGAGGTATTAAAAAATGGACCTTGGATGATGCCATAGTGTGTGAACAATATTTCCAAATTTCACATCAGGCTTTAATTACAAGGCTTCTTCAAGATGGATTTATTGATGAAAGAGAATTTGACAATTTATCTAATGTTAAGATTAGTCATGAAGCGAAGTTAAGGGGTTTTGATAAATCAATTTATCAGGTTCCGGAATATAATAGCAAAAGAGTGATTGGTAATTATGTTCGTCTAGTTGAGGATGCTTACAATTCTAATCTTATATCCGAGGATAAAAGAAATGGAATGTTGTTAGATGGATTCCAAGATGAGATTGTATATAAATATAAAAGGTGACTAAATGGAATCTAAAACTCTCTACCTAAACAACAATATTCTTTTTACATTTGTTAGAGTTGATAATATTGACTTGTTAAATAGACAATTCAATAAGATTGTTACCACTCCAAAAACTTATAATGATCTTTGCCGTTCAATAAAAATGGAAAAGAGGTTAAAACCTTTGGTTGAAAATAAGATTATCCAACTTAAAGATATTAAAGTTTATTCTGAAGAGTTTAAAGTCTTTATGGATTTAACTTCAAGTAAATATGTAAGTGATAACGAGGCTATGTTGATGGCTATGGCAAAGGTAAATAATGGAGTTATTCTTGTGGAGGATCCTAATGAAATGAAGGAGTATTTAGATAGGTTCCAAATCAATTATATCTCATTGGAGGATATTTTTGTAAATAGTATTGAAAAAGGCATTATGAGCAGTGAGGAGGCAATGGAACTATTGCTTAAGATATCCGCTTCAAAAACTCCAATATCTGGTGAAATATTAATTAAAATAAAAAATAGGATAGAGGATTATTAATCTAAACTATCAGTTGGAATACAAATTAGAAAATTACAATTCATGTTAATATACTTACTAAAAAACATAGGTTAATGGTGAATATATGCAATTCCTTTACAGGAAGATGTAAAAAGTTTATTTAAGTAAATAACTTTTTATGTTTTTTATCATATATAATTGCAGAATCTTATGGGGGTAGATTTTTGCAATTATCATATACCATGAGTCTTATAATTGTAGGTCTATGGGGGTTTAGAGCCTGCAATTATTTTTCACTGTTAATTTTATAATTGTAGGTCTATGGGGGTGTGGAACCTGCAATTATTTATTAATTTGTTTTTTTAATTGCAGAATCCTTGAATTTGATTTCTGTAATTATTTTTTCAATTCACTTTGTAATCACGAATCTTAGGTTGATTTTCGTAATTACTTTTACTATTAACTTTATAGTTGTAGGATCTGTTATGTATGGAACTTGCAATTTATAAAAATATCATAATTTCCAATTAATAACCATGTAATATATTCCTTAATTTAGTGGAAATTATGATTTAATGGTTCCATTATTTTTTTAATGGAATCATATTCTTTTTAAACTTTTTTTTCAAGATTTAAACTTATTTAAAATCAATTTACAAATTCTTAATTAATAAAGATAAAACTAAGTATTAAACGTCTTTTTTTTATATAGAATTTTATATTTTTATCTATCATTATTTTCTATAATATCTTTATATGTATATATAAATTTTTTTTAAATAAAATATATATTACTTTATATATAATAATATTAACCTAATTAAGTTTTATAAATTTATTTTTAAAAATTGTTTAAAGTGATAAAATGAGTGGATTAATTGTTTATTATTCATATAAAAATCATACGAGACTGATTGCAGAAAAAATTAGTGAGATTACAGGTTTTGATTTATGTGAAATTGAAACTGTTGATGATTATACAGATGATTATGACATGCTTGTAGATGAGACTGTAGATAATTTAAAAAGTCAAACCAAGCCGGAATTACAACTATTGGATAAAGAAATATCTAATTATGATACAATTGTAGTTGGAAGTCCTGTATGGTGGTATACCATAGCTCCACCTATTAGAACATTCTTATCCTCAAATGATTTTACAGGAAAAACTGTTATACCATTTGTAACTCATGCTGGATGGCCAAGATCTGCTATTAAAGAGGCAAACAAACTTGCAGAGGCAAATGGTGCAAATGTGAAAAATCCAATAGAAATCCAATTTACAACAGATCATGATGCAAATGATTTAGTTACATCTAATGGGGATATTAAATCATGGATAAATAGTTTATAATTAAAAATATATTTTTAATTTTATTTTTTATTTAATTTTAAATTTAAGTAGTTTCCATCTATTTAATGAATCCATTTATTTATTTTTTAAATTTAAGTGGTGCCCATTCTATTTCAACATTATTGGAATCATTCAAAACCCAATTATAGGTTCTCATTTCAAGATTATTTTTTAAAATTTCTAACTGATTGCCACTTTTTTGAAGTCTATAAACCTTAGCTTTAACCTTGTCTAGTTCTGCTGATACTTTTGCCTCATCTTTATTCTCATCAAGTATTGATTTTAAGGTTTTAATGGTAATGATATAACTAAGTTCATAATATTTGTCCTCGGTTGTTTTAACTTCAAGTTTATTTAATCTCTCTTCTGCAGTATTACATCTTTTTTGAATCTCAATCCTACTTTTCATATTATTAATTTATTAATTTTATTTTATCATAATTTTTTTGTTTTAAATTTAAGTTTTAAAAAAATTATAATAATCTTTAATTATATTTAAAAACAAATAATATTTTAATTATAAATTAGAGGGATTTAATGAAGAAGTTACATGTAGTAGCAGCAATTATTAAAAAAGATGATAAAATTTTAGCTACTCAACGTGGATATGGTGAATTTAAAGGTCTTTGGGAGTTTCCTGGTGGAAAAATTGAAAATGGTGAATCCAAGAAGGAAGCTTTAATTAGGGAAATCAAAGAAGAGTTAAATGCAGATATTAAAATTGATAAATTTGCTTTAGATTTAGAGTGGCAATATCCTGATTTTTATTTATATATGTCTTGTTATGAATGTAGTTTAGAAAGCGATTTAAAGCTTCTAGAACATATGGATGGAAAATGGTTAAGTAAAGATGAATTAGATTCAGTTCAATGGATTGAAGCGGATATAAAAGTTGTAAATTACTTGAAGGAAAATCTTTAGAAAAGAGGTTTGTAGATGTCTAATGGTGAAGAGATTTTGGAAGGGGCAAAAATTGCTTTTGTTGATAAGGACCTCCAATCTTATGATGGTTTAAAACCTAAATTAATTGTAAATAATGATGGTAATAAGGTTATAAATTCAATTAAAGAAGAGTTACATAGATGTGAAGAATTTTATATTAGTGTTGCATTTATTACTATGGGGGGTATAACTCCTTTATTACAGGATTTTAAAGAGCTTGAAGCTAAGAATATTAAAGGAAAAATCATTACTACAAATTACCTGAATTTTACAGAACCTGCTGCTTTAAAGAAACTTAATGAATTTGAAAACATTGAGGTTAAATTCTCTCAAGAAGAGGGTTTTCATACTAAAGGTTATATTTTTAAGGATAAAAATGTTTATAAGGGAATTATTGGAAGTTCTAATATTACTTTAAATGCATTAACCATTAATAAAGAATGGAATATTGGTTTTTCATCTTTAAATAATGGTGAAATTATTAAGAATTTATTTGATGAATTTAAAATCTTATGGGATGAGTCAAAGGATCTTATAGATATTATTGATGAATATGAAAAAATTTATAATGAAAATAAAAGGGCTTTAGAGACAAATAAAGAGATTTTGGATGATAAAATTGATGGGAAGAATTTAACACCAAATTCAATGCAAATTGATTTTTTAAATAATATTGATGATTTGATTAGTAAAGGAGAAAATAAAGCTCTTTTAGTATCTGCAACAGGTACAGGTAAAACATATGCATCTGCTTTTGCAGTTAAAAAATTTAATCCAGATAAATTCTTATTTTTAGTTCACAGGGAACAAATTGCAAAACAAGCAATGAAAACCTTTAAAAAGGTTTTTAAAGATGAAGATTATAAGTTTGGATTATTATCAGGTAATTCCAAACAATATGATAAGTATTATCTCTTCTCAACTATTCAAACTATGTCTAAAGATGATGTTTACAGTAAGTTTAGAAGAGATGAATTTGACTATATCATTATAGATGAGGTACATAAGGCAGGTGCAGCTAGTTATCAGAAAATATTGAATTATTTTACACCTAAATTCTGTCTTGGAATGTCAGCATCTCCTGAGAGAACAGATGGTTATAATATTTATGAATTATTTGATTATAATGTGGCACTTAATATTAGACTTCAGGATGCTCTTGAAGAGGATTTACTTTGTCCATTCCATTATTTTGGAATTACTGATTTAACTGTTAATGGTAAAGTTTTAGATGATAACTCTGATTTTCAATATTTGGTATCTGATGATAGAATCAATTATATACTTGAACAATCTGAATACTATGGATATTCTGGAGATAGACTTAAAGCACTTGTATTCTGTAGTACTAAAAAAGAAGCTAAAGAACTAGCTAAAGGATTTAATAATAAAGGTCATCCTACAGTTGCACTTACTGGTGAAAATTCTCAAGAGGAAAGGGAAGATGCAATAAGAAGATTAACTGGTGATGATGTAGAGGATAAATTAGAGTATATTATTACTGTAGATATATTTAATGAGGGAGTAGATATTCCAGAAATTAATCAGGTATTACTTGTAAGGCCTACTCAATCATCAATTATTTTTATTCAACAATTGGGAAGGGGTTTACGTAAATTTAAAAATAAGGAATATGTAGTTATTATTGACTTTATTGGAAACTATAAAAACAATTTCTTAATTCCTATTGCATTATCTGGAGATAAATCATATGATAAGGATATTATCCGAAAATATCTTATGGAGGGAAACAAAATAATTAAAGGCTCATCTTCTATAAGTTTTGATGAGATATCTAAAAAGAGAATATATAATGCAATTAATAAGGCAACCTTTAAGACTGCATTATTTAAAGATAAATATCTGAATCTAAAATATAAATTAGGAAGAATTCCTTATTTAGTTGATTTTTATGAAAATGGTGATTTAGATCCTTATTTAATAATAAGTCATAATAGTTTTGACTCTTATTATAACTTCTTAAAGAAATATGATAAAGATTATGATGAGTATTTATCTGATGAAGAGGTTAAATCATTAAAATTTATTACTGATAATTTTGCTGATGGTAAAAGACCACATGAACTTTTAATTCTAAAAATATTGTCCTTAAACCATTATTTTACAATTGAATTAGTGGAAAAAGCTTTAAAAGACTATAATATTTTCAATGATTTTAAATCTATAAAACATTCATTTAGAATGTTTATTTTAAGTTTCTTTAAAGGTGGAGATAAGGAAAAATATTCTGGAATAAATTACTTTGACTTTAATGACAGTGATTTAGATAATTTAGAAAATCTTAAAGATAAAAAATATGATATATCAGATGATTTTAAAAGATTTTTAAGTTCAGATGTTTATAAAAAACATTTTAATGATTTAGTTGACTATGCCCTTTTAAGGTATAAAACAAGGTATAATGAGCAAACAGAAGGAGAAAATTTAAAGCTATTTGAGAAATATTCTAGAAAAGATGTTTGTCGTTTATTAAATTGGCCGGAAAATGAAAGTTCAACTATTTATGGGTACTCTATTAAGTATGATACCTGCCCTATCTTTGTAACATATAAAAAGAAGGAAGATATTTCAAGTAGTACAAAGTATGAAGATGCATTTGAATCAAGGGATATTTTTAGTTGGATGACAAGAAGTAAAGTTAAATTAACTAGTAAGGAGTCTCAGGAAATAATAAATAATCAAAACCTTAAAATCCATTTATTCATTAATAAAAGTGATGATGAAGGAAACAGTTTTTATTATATGGGGCAAGTAGATCCAATTAAAGATATGTGGACTGAAACAACAATTAGAAACGATAAAGGTAAAGAGTTACCTATTGTTAATTTTAAACTTAAATTACATACTACTGTTAAAGAAGATTTATATAATTATTTCATGGATAATATTGAATAGTTATGATTTAATTTTTAATAATTAAACATTAATGTAACATAGTAAACTATACATATCTTAAATATAAAATTCTTAATTGTATTTAGAAATAAGTATATAAAATATTTTTTATAGTGAAATATTTAATTATAGGAATAAAAACAATGAAAAAATTATATATCTTTGATTTTGATGGCACTTTGCTTAATACAATTGTAGACTCTATGGAATGTTTTAATAATGTTTTAGGTTCATATGGCCTGCCAAGATATCATGTTGATGATTATTCAAATCTTGTTTATGATGATTTTTTAAGGTTTTTAGATGATCTACATAAAAAACATAGTGAAATCAGTGTCTCAGATTTCTTTTTAAAGTTTGACACTGAGTATAATAAACTTGAAAAACCTAACACTCATGTTTATGATGGTGTTTATCAGATGTTGGATGGGTTAAAGGCTAAAAATATAGACTTAGCTATTTGTTCTAATAAATATGAGCCAAATCTCATTGATCTTGTTGATGAATTCTTTAAGGACTATGAATTCATTGACATATCCGGTTCTGTTGTGGAAAAACCAGATAAGCCAGATCCATATAGATTAAATGAAATCATAAACAATTCTAGTTATAACAGAGATGAGGTTTTATATATTGGTGATAAGAATACTGATATATTAACAGCAAAGAATGCCAATTTGGATATGCTGCTTGTAACATGGGGTCAATCTACGGAAAAAGACTATTTAAGCGATTATCCATTAAAATTTGTAAAAAATCCTATTGAAATTGCTAATTTAAATATATAAATACTAGTTTTATCTAAAATATACTTATATTTTATTTTTAATTTTTTTTAAACTAATTTTTCAAATTAAGCTGATAACATGACATATCAAGATGATGCTGTAGTTATAGACAATGATGTATTTGAGATTATCAAGGAAGCATTTGACAAGGAAGTAGAAACAAATGATTCAAAATATAGGAAAAATCTATTTAATCAAATAAAGGATTATTTTGTTAAAACAGATGATGGTTCCTATTCAATAAAGTCAAGACCAATTAACAATAAAGTTGAAACATTGCACACCAAGTCAGGTGCAATATCAGAAAGCTTTAAAAAATTTATAGATCCGTTAAAACTTGACTATTCAAGGGATATAGCTATTTTGGATATATGTGCAGGTCTAGGTTATAACACTTCAGCAGCGGTTTTTGACTTTATGCAACATACCGACAATACAACCAGTCTTAAGGTGGATATGGTTGAAATATCTCCCGAGACATTGGCTTGTGGAATGATTGTACCCTCTCCAATTGCAGAACATGATATTGTTAAAAAAGCTATTGAAGATGAATTGGTCCGTTCTAATTTCGCATCACTCCATCTTGAATCATTTGAAATCCCAGATAATATCGATATCTCAGTTTTTATTGAGGATGCAAGACAAACTGTTCAAAGATTAAATGATAATACCTATGATGCAATATTTCTAGATCCCTTCTCACAGACCATGGCACCTGAGTTATTTACATGTGACTTGTTTAAGGAATTTAAAAGAGTCATTAAAGATAATGGAATTGTTGCAACATATACCTCATCAGCACCTGTAAGAGGCGGGTTTATTGAAGCAGGTTTTCATGTTGGTGAAGGACCAGTTTTTGGTCGTTTCCAAGGTGGCACTATAGCTAGTCCAAATCCTGAAACTTTAGGTAAATCTTTAAATATCCTTGATGAACGACGTATTGCATTATCAGATGTTGGTATACCATTTAGGGATATTAACCTTAATAGTTCAAGTGATGGAATCAATCAGGTTAGGACAGAAGAAAGACATGAAAAAAGACATGTAAGTAAAATATCCTCAGCTGTAAAAACACCAATATTTTTAGGTGAAGATATAGATGATGCTCCACTTAAAAGGAGAGTCGAAAGGAATTTAGCAAAAGTTAATATTCCGGGTGTAAAATCTGATGAGGCTTACTATATTATAGAACCTCAAAATGGTTACAGTGAAGATTCAAATTTAAAACATAACTCAAGAGATAGGATATTAAATATGTCTAAACGATTAGATGATGTAATTAATGGTAGGTTTAAGGATAATTAGAAAAAATCAGACATGAAGTTGTCCTGGGTTTTTGGCTATTATTATAAGGGTTTTCAAATTAGTTAAATTTAAAAGCATTAAAAATTAATGTAAATATATTGTATTGAAGTGATTATTATGGCAGATAATGATGTATGTATGGTTGGAGTTTTCTCTGATGAATTTATGGAAAGATACACAAAATTTTCATCATTTGACCAGATGAAAAGGGAATCTCCAATGTCAAATGTAAAAACAGCAGATTTATTTGATAACAAGAGATGGGATAAGTTTGTTAAAAAAACAACCCAGTTTGATTCATGGAAGGAAATGCTATTGAAATCTGCAAATGAGCAATTAAAGGAAGATAGAATCTAAATGGAAATTTAATCAATCATCTATTATAATTCATGATTAAATTAATCTAAAAATGATAAACAAACGGAAATTAAGTTAGATTATAATCTATTGTTAGATATTTAATCTAAAGATAATAAACAAAAGGAAATTAAACTAAAGAGGTTTTAGTTAACATGAAATTTTGTCCAAAATGTGGTGCGATGATTCTTCCATCAGCCGATGGTAGATTAAAATGTAAATGTGGTTATGAAGAAAGTTTAACTAAAGAAGAAGTTAAAGATGAATACAGTTTTGAGGGAGAGAAAAACGAGGAACAGAAAGTAGTGGTCACTACTCCCGATGATGTTGTACTTCCAACTACTAAAATCACATGTTATAAATGTGGGGGTACAGTTGGATATTGGTGGACCCTTCAGACAAGATCTGCTGATGAGGCGCCTACATACTTTATTAGATGTGCCAAATGTGGAAACACCTGGCGTCAAAGTAACTAATACTTATTTTTAATTATATCTTATCTATTTTTTCTTTTAAATCTGAATCATTGATTGTATTGGTTTATACTAACAGTACAATACTTATTTTTAAAAAACAACCTTTAACATAAAACTTTAAGTTTTGAACTTTAAAAATTGGATTTAATATTTAAAATAATTTTTAGGTTGAAAAATCCTTAAAAATGGAATTTAAATATTTATAGCATGTTTTAAGTTAATAAAATCCTTAAAAATAGGATTTTAATATTCAAAATAAGATTTAAGTTAAAAGTCTTAAAAAATACAATTTTATTAAAAATAAGCTTTAATTGAAAATCTTAAAAAAATTAAAAAATAAAAAAAGTAAGTTCAAATATAATTATTTAAACTTTATTTTATGCCACGTTTTCAAAATTACCGTTTTTTCTTTGTTGGTAAATGTCGGGATATTTTTCGGCATATTCCTCTTCACTCATATACCTTTTTTCACCATTTACCATTTCATAGTATGTATCATTGTTATTCAAGTCGCCACCTTCTACATTAACATCAGCAGTTCCATTGCCATTATTTAAACCACTTGTATTATCAGTTAAATTAATTGTAGCATTAGTTGAATTGTTTTCTAATGTAGTATTATTATCTGTGTTATCGGTATTAATTATTCCACCTGTAACAGCTAAAACAAGTACTAATCCTACAATTAATACAATCAATATTATTGTAAATGATTTACTTGTTATTTTAATCACCTCTTTGATAATCGTTAGAATATTATCCAAATATCCTAAAATAAATGATTTTTAAATAATATTCAATTTTTAAAATTTTTTTTACTTTGATTGCTTGATTAACTATCTTTTTTAATGCTTATATAATTTTTGCAAAAGATTTTATGAAAATGTTATAATTCTGTATTGTGCTATTAAATTATTTTTCCTATGCTCTCTTGGAAAAATATAATTAAATATTGTTTATACATTATTTAAATAAAATAGATATAATATATTTATTTATATATGAAAATAAAAAATATTATTTATCTTAAATATTTATATTTAAAATTTAAGATAAAATATCTAAAATGTATTAAAAATTTTATACTATTTTAGAAGATAATGGGTAAATATAAAAATATATAAGTTAATAAATATTTTTATTTAAATTTATTATAAAAGGGGATTTAATAATGAGCACTGATATAATTCAAACAAACAAAAATTGGTTAGTTTGGGCTAGAAAATCAGTTAATTATGATGAAGAAACAGTTGCTCAAAAGATGAATATAAACAAGGAAAAAATAAGGGATTGGGAAAGAACAGGTAAGATTACTTATTCTCAATTGATAAAACTTTCTGAAATTTGCCAAGTGGCTCCACATATGTTTTTTAGTAAGGCTGATCCAGTTTATGAAAAACCAATTGTTGATTTTAGAACTTTAGAAAATAAGAAAATTGAAATTTCACCGGACATTAATTTTGAACTTAGAAATGCAAAAAATAAGAGAGAAACATTATTAGATATTGAAGATGAAAGTGAAGATTTCCATATTAAAGAATTTAAATTAAAAGATTATTCATGCACATCTTCAGATGATGTTGTAAATATATTGAATAATGTTCTAGAAATGAGTAATGCTAAACGAAATCAAAGAAAATTAAATTATTGGATAAGTAAAATGGAAGATTTGGGTATTTTAGTATTTCAATTTTATGGGATTCCCCCAAAAGATTTAAGAGGTTATGTTTTATATTATGATAAATTACCTATAATTGGTATTAATCATAGGGAAACGGAAAATGGTAGAAAATTTACTTTATTTCATGAATTAGCCCATCTACTGCTTAAAAAAGAGGGTTTAAGTAATTTTGAGTCATATAATTTAAATAATGATATTGAGGTTCAGTGCAATTATATTGCCGGTGAAGTTTTAGTACCTAATAAAGATATTGATTATAGGGTTAAAAATGGTGAAATTAAAGACTTTACAAATTCCAATTTAATTAAAAAATTAGCAAATTATTATAAAGTAAGTGGGGAAGTTATCGTTAGAAAATTTTTAATGGGTAACTATATTAATTCTAAGGATTATGAAAATTATAAAAATGATTTAAATAAATATTTGTTTCCTACATCTAAAAATAATTCTAAAAAATCAGTTAAAAAACAGAAAGAGAATATTACTGTTGAAGAAAAAGAAAAAAGAAAAAAAGAAACCAACAGAAAAATAGCTCAAAAAACGATAACTGAAAATGGGGATTATTATATAAGTTCGTTAATTTATGCTTATTATAATGATATCTTAACTTTGTTGGATATTGCTAGAAATTTAGATGTATCAATTGATATTGTCAAATCAATAATTCAAATAATGGATGAGAAATGGAGGGATTAATATATGGATCCTAAATATGTTGTAGATACCTCCATGTTGCTTCGACGTAATAATAAAGGGGTTTATGATGAAGCTGCATTTCCAGTTCAATGGCGAAATTTTGACAGATTAGTTGAACAGGGAAAAATTATATCTATAGATTTAGTTGAAATTGAATTAACTCGTTATAATCATGAGGAATATAACGGATGGATTGATAATTATAAATATGTATTTAAAAAATTAGATAATAAATCTTTAAAGTCACTTGAAGATCTTAATCAGAGGTATGATGAGTTATCTCAAAAAAATTTTAAGAAGAAAAGTATTGCAGATATTCCATTAGTAGCATTCGCTAAATCTAATAATTTTACATTAGTTACTCAGGAAACATATAATTATAAACAGAATATGAGTCAGAAAAAAATAAAAATACCTACTTTATGTGATTTAGAAGGTGCTAAATGTACTATGGAAAGTTGTGATAAGTTTTATGAAAATAAAAGTTATACTTTTGAATGTATTGATTTTGTTGAATTAATTAAGAGGGAAAATTTACAAATTTCAATTTAATTCTTTTTAAATTTTTTAAAATTTTTATTCTAATTTTAAATACTACAAACCATTAAATAACTTATTATACAAAGTATTTTTATAATAAATACTAATTTTTATTTTAACTGTTTTTTTTATAATTTTTAATGAGGAAAGTTAATGTTTGAAATTAAAGCTAAAGATAATAGGGCAAGGGTTGGAGTACTTCATACTGAACATGGTGATGTGCCGACTCCAGCATTGATGCCCGTTATACATCCTGGAAGACAAACTATTGATGTTGGCAAATACGGTGCCGATATTGTTATTACAAACTCATATATAATATTTAAAGATGAGGAGTTAAAACAAAAGGCATTAAAGGAGGGGGTTCATAAATTAATCAATTTTGACGGACCTATCATGACCGATTCCGGATCTTTTCAGTTGTCTGTTTATGGTGATATTGACATTACTAATAAGGAGGTTATTGATTTTCAGGAGGCTATTGGTACAGACATTGGAACAAGCCTGGATATTCCAACTGCACCATATGTCACACGTAAAAAAGCTGAAGAGGATATGGAAATTACTATTGAAAGGGCTAAGGAAGCTGTTCAATATAAGAAGGATAACGATATCTCCATGCTTTTAAACTCCGTTGTTCAGGGATCCACATTCTTGGATTTAAGGGAGAAATGTGCAGACGAACTTACAAAGTTGGATGCAGACTTATACCCAATCGGTGCCGTTGTTCCTCTAATGGAAATGTACAAGTATGCTGATTTGGTGGACGTTGTAATGCATTCCATGGAACATTTGCCTGATAATGTGCCTAGACATTTAATGGGTGCAGGCCATCCAATGATCTTTGCATTATGTGCTGCAATGGGTTGTGATCTATTCGATTCAGCGGCATATGTTTTATATGCAGAGGATGACAGGCTCCTGTCAACAAAGGGAACCTATAAACTTGAGAATCTAACTGAAATGCCATGTTCATGTGAGGTATGCTGTAAATATACTCCCGATGAGTTGAGGGCACTTCCTAAAGAGGAACGTGTGCAGTTAATTGCACAGCATAATCTTGCAGTATCTTTAGGTGAACTTAGAACTGTCCGTCAGGCTATTTATGAGGGAAGTTTAATGGAACTTGTTGAAGAACGCTGTAGAGCTCATCCTGCATTACTGGACGGTCTAAGACAATTGGGTAACTATACAGAGGATTTGGAATACTATAATCCAAGTAGTAAAAATTCAGCATTCTTTTATACCGGTCCCGAGTCACTTCAAAGACCTGAGATAAGACGCCATATTCAAAAGATTCGCCAAATGCCTAAGAAATCCACATTGGTATTGGTTCCACCTACAAGAAAACCTTATTCCAAGAACTTGTCCGGAAAACTAGGAAGATTCTATGTTTATGGAGAGGAAAAGGAAATCGACTTGGATGATTGTGACTTTATGGTTCTGGATATTCCATTTGGTCTTATACCATTGGACATAGATGAGGTATATCCTTTAAGTCAGAATGATGCGCCAAGAAACATGGATACAGATTCAATTGAATTTATTGAGGATTGTCTTGCGGAATTTTCAGAATATTATGAACAGGTCCTGATACATCAAAGCATTGCAAACCATTATGACTTTGATTTCAGTATTATCCATCCACAGTCAGATGAGATAAGATATGTCAAAGATGATATTAGGAAGATTAAGGCAATTGCTGACTATCAGTTTGGAGTAGGTGCAGGGGACGCTTTGTTTGATGGTAAGATTAAGATTGAAAAGTCTAAAAAAACCGGTAAAATAAGGCATATCTCATCAAATGGTAAGCTTGTTGCTAACATGAGGGCATCCGATTCATTTCTGGTACTTACAAAAGACGGTGGAAGAAAATTGCATGCCGCTACAGAATATCCTCAAAACAGGGTAGTTGTAAATCAGGATTCCGAGCCATTTACAAGGGATGGAAAAAGTGTTTTCTGTCAATTTGTAGTGGACTGTGATGACAATATACGTGCAAACGATGAGGTACTTATTGTAAATGAAGACGATGATTTACTTGCAATTGGTAAAGCGCTACTTAATAAAAGAGAAATTGAAAGCTTTAATAATGGTCAAGCTATTAAAACCAGAAAGGGTTTTAAAAAATAATTTTAGTTAAATTTTTATAAAAAAATATTAAATAAAATGAGTACTAATATTTTAATATAATCTATATGTTAACAGAGGTTTTATAAAATGATACCTGGTATGAATCCTAAACAAATGAAACAAATGGAAAGACAGATGAAAAAAATGGGAATGAAAATGGAAGATATTGAAGGTGTTGAAGAAGTCGTCATTAAATGTGAAGATAAGGACATTGTCATTTCCAATCCTGAAGTAAATGTCATGACTGTAATGGGTAGTGATACCTATCAGATTACTGGTGATGCTCAAGAAATAGAAAAGGAAGTTGAAATCGAAATCAATCAGGAAGATATTGAACTTGTAGCTAACCAGGCAGGTGTCTCTGCTGAAGATGCAGAAAACGCTTTGATTGAAGCAAAAGGAGATTTAGCAGAAGCGATCCTCAAATTAAATCAATAAAGTTTGATTGATATTATGGTATTAATAGCTCATATTTCAGATTTACATGTAAGTCATGTGGGTTTCAATGAATCTGCATTTTTAAGGGCAGTTGATGAGATAAATGCAATGAATCCCGATATGATTATTTTAACTGGTGACTTGACAGAAAATGGTTATTATGCACAGTTTGAAGAAGCTAAAGAATACTTGAAAATGTTTGAGTCTAATCTCTTTGCAATACCTGGAAATCATGATGCAAGGAATATTGGAAAACAATCATTTGAAGATTTGATAGGGGATTGTAGTTGGAAACTTACAAAAGACGATGAGGATGTTGTGGTTTTGGGATTAGATAGTACCACTCCAGATTTGGATGATGGAAATATCGGTAAACTACAGCAGTTATGGATGGAGAATGAATTAGACAAGTGTATTCTTGAGAATAAATTCTCCATTGTTGCAATGCATCACCATGCAATTCCTATACCAAGAACAGGTAGGGAACGTAATATATTATTTGATGCAGGTGATATTTTACAGTCTGTAATTAGTCATGATGTTGACATAGTTATAGGTGGACATAAACATGTTCCGAATCTCTGGAAAATGCAGGGTACCTTATTTGTCAATGCGGGATCTTTGTCCTCTTACAAGTTAAGGGGTAAGGATGTTAACTCCTATAATACTATAGAGGTTACCGACAGGGATATTGAAATCTATTTGAATAAATTGGATGGAAACAAAATATTACTTGGTAACTTCAAACGTAGGGATGCTGTTGATTTATAATCAATATTTTTATTCTTTTCCACTTTTTTTAACTTTTTTTTTAAAATCTATTTTTTATAATTTATTTTGTAAAAACTTATCTATTTTTAACAATTCATATACATATATTTAGTACATTTTTATAGTTTTGTGTTTATATGCCAATTCAATTTAGTGCAGGTATTTTTTCATTGTAGAAATATTTTTTATCTATTTTATTTGATTGTATTTTGAATTTAAATGGCTTATTTTTTCTGTTTTTGATGATTGTCTATTTCGTTTTCTAATTTAGAAACTAATTTTTAAATAAGTTTTTAAGTATTAAAATTAAACTATATAATACTAATAAAATTTAAATATGTGATAAGAAGTATATAATATTATGATTTATTTTTTAGTTTCAAAAAAATAATTTTTAAAAGTATTTCAATGCTTTTATCGACAGGATTAGAAACAAATTATAATTATTAAAGAAATGGGGAATATATAATGAAAGTTATTGTTGATGCATCTAATGTTGCACATTTTAGAAAAAACGAAAATGATGAGCCGATGCTAGCTAATATTTTGGCTGCTGTAGATGCTTTGGAAGCTAAAAATGATGAATTTATGGTTATAGCAGATGCATCATTATCTCATGATATTGATAATAAAGAAGACTATCATAAATTAGTTGCTGATGAGAGTATTGAAGAGGTTCCTACAGGAAATAATGCGGATCATTACATTTTAAAAATAGCAGAGGAAAACAATGCTAGAATATTGTCCAATGATAAGTTTAGGGATTTCAAGGATGAGTTTTTAAATATTGATTCAATGAGAATTCCATTTTCCTTTGACGGCAGTAGACTTGTTATGGGTAAATCCAAATCACCTAAAAAGGACAAGAACATTCTACAGCATATCTGTGATAATATTTTAGATCAATTGGAATCCAAACGTTGGGAAACATTTAGGGTTAAAAACGGTATTGAACTTACACCTTTAAATATTGCAAAGGAGGCCATTATTCAACTTGACGACGCTCAGAATTCAGGTTTGGATAATAAGATTGAGGGTGTCCTATCTAAGATTCCTATGTTTAAGGAAGTTATGAACATGGTGGATGGTGTTGAAACTGCAGCTCCATTTATAATATTTGTACTTGTACATCCTAGGGATTACAAGGTTACCGTTAAAAACGCAGGTTCCATTTCTAATGCGGTATCTGAAAGGTTAAGATTACCTAAAAAACCTTTAATAGCAGTTCGTAATGATTTGTTTACAAAACCGGGAACCTTTAATTTAAACACTCTATATAGTGATGAGGTCATGGACTATCCTCCATTTAATATAGAGATTCATATTGACAGCTTTGATGAGACATTCATTAAGAAAAATTCAAGAAACATTGCAAGTACTGTTGCATCCAGGTTAGGGTCATGGAAATTCCCATTTGTTACAGTAAAACCGGACATAATGCTTGAAAATCCTGGAGATTTTGAGATATTCCTTGAAAAGGGAGGCTATGATGATGTCTGATCACCCAATCACAAGGTATTTAATCTCTCTTTTTACTCATCATAAAGCTTTAAGTATTGGAACTAAATTTTATCCTACAAATGAAACAGAAACAGAATATGTGGATCTCTTTAATTATACAGAAACTGTATTACTTGAGATTCAGGAAGCACAGATTACAACTGACAGTATTTTCTATAATCTGATTCGTGATGTAGGTAAGGAAAATATACCTCCTAATCATAGTTTCTATGAATTTAAACCTGCAGAGCAAAGGGTAGAGGAGTATGCACTTGTAAGTGATATCATAATGGGTAACGACCGTTATTTATATGTTGAGATACCTTATCCTAACAATATCATTAACGAATTTAGTAGAATGATTATAAACTCCCATGGTGAGATTGTGGAGCAGTCCGCCACAGAGATTATAGCAAGAATGGTCAGTAAGAATATGGCAATTAAGGTTGCCCTTCAGATGATCAGTTTAGGTTATAAATTCAACATTAAAGTTGTAGGTGCAGTGGGAATGACAGGTGCTGCGGCACTTGAGAGATCCATTGACTATACCCATGAGGTTGGTGAGTTTTCAGGTGTGGCATTTACCAAACTTGGAGGGGAGTATGCCATTGTAATAGACGGTCCATTTGAGATTGGCGAATCTCATAAACCAGTTTACGATAACTACCTATTTATTGATATTATCGATTCAACAGGTTTTATCTCAAAACATGGAAGGGATAAGCTTTTGGAGTTAATGACAGGTGTTAATAACTTTATTGAGACTCAATGTCAAGGTCAAATTGAAGGTTATCGTGAAGGTGGAGACGACTTTATTGCAAGATTCCCAAGTAAGGATTTGGCAATACGTGCTGGTCTTGATACTGCCTGGTACATTCTAAACAATGGTGCTAAGGTTAGGGCAGGTATTGGAAGAAGTAGAAGGGAGGCAGGTGAAAGGGCTCAACTTGCAGATCAGATATTTGTAATGGGGAATCCATTATCACTTGTAGTATTTGAACTTGCAAACGGTATCTATGCATATAACATACCTTCAGAGTTTTCAAGAACAATTATAGATTTATTGACTAATCAGAAAGGTAAACTAGTTGGATTATTAGTTGTTGTGGCTTTCTTGGCTTATTTTGTTACTGCAATTGGTCATCCTGGATTTATACTTGCTATATTGGTTCTTGTATTGATATATGGTGCATTGTCTTAATTTAAGACATCTCTATTTTTTTATTTAAAACATTAATCAAAGCTCTTAATTGATCTTTTTTTTATTTTATTAAAACATTTAGTTATATCTTTTTTTAAAACATTTAATTAACGCTTCTTTTTTTATTTTCATTAATTATTTATCATTTGTTTGATTATAAACTATCATTTTTTTATTATTTTCTAAAAATGCCCTTTGATTATTCTTTATTCTATTTATAAACTCTTTAAATTTATTTAAAAATACTAAGTCAATTATGTGTTATTTAAAACATTTAAAAATAGTAGGTTAATGATTGTTTTTTCTTGTATATAATTAAAAATAGTTGAAAGTTTATTTAAAGTGATTTCAGTCTTCAGATATCTAAAATATCTAATTAGAATAAGTTAAAATTTTAATTTTTTAAATGGATATAAAACGTTTATTATTAATATAAATGTGTAAAAAGCAGTAAAATGATTGTTAAAGTATAAAAAATGTTGTGTTTTAAAAAAAATCTAAAGTTCTTCCTCACTTCGACGTTTAGCCTCAAGTAAGATACGGGTGACTTCTTTGGACCTTGCACCTTTATCTAATTTCCAATTCTCAGACGCATTATTGTCTAACCAATTAGCCAAGTCTTTTGGAAGAGAAATATTCATTCGTGATTTTTCGGATAGTTTCCAAATCCTATCCACTTCTTCTTTATTTGCCATTATAGTATAGTTTTTATAATCATATATATATTATTTTCTCATTATTTATATAAATATTTTAATATGTGTACTTATGATTACAAATATAATGTAAAATATATGTAATTATAATCAAGTGTAATGTTTTATAAAATTCTTTATAAATGTGTGTATGTGTGTATGTACACACAAACTTATATTTTCTTAAATTTAATACATTAAATCTCAGGTTTTTATTAAATTTTAAATGATTTGTTTTGTTAAATAAATGTAAATATTTTATGGATTTTATATCTATTATTAGTAAAGACATCTTTTTAAAATATATTAAACTATGTTTTTATTTTTTAAAATCTAATACCTATTTTTCTAAATTTTCACTTATGTTATTTAAATTATCCTTATTTATATCGTTTTGCATTGATTTATCCATTTCCAATTTTTTAGTAAAAATCTGTCAAATCAATATTAACTGTTTATGTGTGTACACACATACACACATAACAAAGTATATAAATAGATTTTAATATAATAGTATATAATCAGTATAACATTCTGGTTTTCACAGTCCCATACGGGAATGTGATTTTGAATATCTATTGTTAATTGTATAGATTTCAATGTGGATTGATTGTAATTTTTTAATATACAATTATAATCATATTGAAAAGCAGTCTTATTGAAACAAGTTTAACAATATTCTTTTATCAGGATGTTATTGATTTATGGCAAAAATAAAAATTAAGGTATTTGGGAAAAATGAGTTCTAGAAGAAGACGAAAACAACAGAGAATATTTCTCGGTTTTATTTTATTGATTGTTGCATTTGGTATAGGATCTACTATAGGTATCTCAATGGGATTTAATAGCGGTGACGATAATGTTGTGCAGAATAATACAACACATGTTCCAGTGGATGTAACCCATAACATCAGTGCATATGAAAATCACTCAGATGATACTAATGAGAACTTGAATGCATCTACATCAAGTGAAGGTGTGGTGGATTATCAGTCACATAACTCATCAGATTCCTATTATCAGACAACGGATGTCAATGGATCTCAATATTATTAAACACTCCCACTATTAATAATTCCCAAAATATTTTTTTATTTTTCTCATTTTAAGATATTTTTTTACTAATTTTAATTTAGATTTTCCTAAGGTCTTTTTTTTCTTATTTAATTTTTGAATTTCGATTTATTTTTTTAACATACATCTAAACTATATTTAGAAGGTTTCTAATTAGAGATTGAATATTATCTTGATTTTGCTTTTATTAAGTAAAGTTTTTAAACTTCTTAAACCAATATCTAATTAGTAAATTATTATTTTTTTTATAATACTATTTTGATGATATAAATGTTTGAGAAATCTGATAAAGTTAAACTCATTGATGGAGGAATATGTGCCGTAAGTGATGTACAGGCTGCAGGATTTAAAGAAGGCAAATATGGGGTATCAATTATAGTGTCCCCAAATAGTAAAGCTGCAGGAGTATTCACATCCAATAAAGTGGTAGCTGCACCTATTACCCATACTAAAGAAGTCTTGAAGGACGGTAGACTTTCAGCAATTGTAATTAATAGTGGTAATGCAAATTGTTTTACAGGCGAGCAAGGTATTGAGGACTGTGATACTATTGTATCACATGCAAGTGAACTTTTAGGAATACCTTCCTCTGAGATTGCATCCTCTTCAACAGGTGTAATCGGAAGGAAAATGCCTATGGATATAATATTGCCTTTGATTGATAAGGTCTATCCAAATCTGGATCATTCAATGGAAGCTTCTACTGATGCAACCAAGGGTATGATGACTACTGATATGCATGTTAAACAGGGTGCTGTAGAAGTCGAGATTAATGGAAAACCTGTTAAGATTGGTGGTATCTGTAAGGGTAGTGGAATGATTGCACCTAATATGGGTACAATGTTATGTTTTATCGCAACCGATGCAGAGATTGATTCCAGGGAGATTCAAATCGCAATTAGAAATGCAGTTGACGTAAGCTTTAATATGGTTGTTGTTGACGGAGACCAAAGTACTAACGATACTGCAATATTGATGGCTAATGGTCGATCCGGTGTTGATGTAGCACCAAAAGGCGTTATTAATAAGGATTTCCAAAATGCCCTAACCTACCTTTGCATGTCACTTGCAAAACAGATGGCACGTGATGGTGAGGGAGAGACTAAATTTTTAGAGGTCAATGTTGAAGGCGGAAGATCTCCTGAGGATGCAAAACTTGCGGCAAAGGCAGTTGTAAGTAGTATGCTATTTAAAGCCGCAGTATTTGGTGAGGATCCGAATTGGGGTAGAATAGTCTCAGCGGTAGGATATTCCGGCTGTGAATTCGACCCAGATGTAGTTTCAATAGCCATTGGATGTGAGAGTTTATTTAGAAATAAAGAGACTGATAAATCCGTTTATCTTGTAAAGGATGGAGAAATCTTAGCATTTGATGGAACTGAAAATCTTAATAAGGCTGAAAAGTTAATGGCTTCCGAGGATATTATAGTTGATATTAACCTTAACATGTCCGATGGTGAGGCAACTGCCTGGGGCTGTGATTTAAGTTATGATTATGTTAAAATTAATGGTGAATATACTACATAGTCTATTTTAATCTTTATTTTACTTTTTTATCTTTATTTCCAGATAATATCTTTTTAATTTTTATTTACTTTTTTTATCTTTATTTCAATATAATGTCTTTTTAATCATTATTTTACTTTTTTTATTATCTTTATTTGATGTTATTATCGTCTTTTTTTAAAGTGAGTATAATACCTAATTTAATTATGTTATTTAATTTTTAAAAGTATTAGAATTGTTTTAATTAAATATTCAATATATTTATGTATATGATAAAAATAGTTGAATTGAAAATATTGAATTAAATGCGGAAAATTAAGTAAATCCAGATAATCCCTTATTAAGATAATATTTCATTATTGGAATCCAAATGATTACAATATGATTAAAAAAATAGTATAAAGACTAATAAAAATAATTTATTAATCTTTTTTAAAAGTATTTCTATTTTAATTTTATTAAATTAGGATTGTTTTTTTTCTATTTTTAGTGCCAGAAACCTAATAGATATAAATCGTCTAATAGCTCGTCGTCTTCCTCTTGTTCTTTTCTACGTCTTTCTGCTTCCCGAACCCTTTCCTGGTACTCATCGGATTGAAGGTATTTTTGATATTCTGCTTGTTCCCTTGCTTTTCTTTGGGCTTTAATTACCTTTTGACGTTGTTTTTCACGTTTCTTAATGGCATTTCTCTTCTTTCTTTTATTGTTATAGGCCTCTAACCTTTTGATAAGTATCTGCCAGTATCTACCAAAGTCCTGTAAAATCTTTTCAAAATCCATATTACCACCTACTTAAACATTAATAATACTATGTTTTAAGTAAATAAAATTTTTTCTTTTTAAATTATTTCTTATTGGAATTTATTGGATAAAAGATTTTATTATTATTAAACATTGAGAAAAAAAGTATTTTTTTAATTTAAAAATCCAAATAATAGAAACTATTATATACTACATAAAAGAAATATCCTTATGTTATATAATACATTCTATTTCTTTTAGAATTTTTTATTAGAAATACTATAAATTAGATTTTATTATAATCCGTAGTACTTAACTATAAGTATTATACATTTTTTTATTAAATCAATATTACAAGGTGAAATTATGGCAAAAGTTAGAGGTACTAATAAAAGAACTAGACCTAAATCTGGTTATAAAAAACCTGGAAGTAAACATGGTAGAGGAGCTAAGCAAACCTGGAAAAAACGATAGGTTTGTTTAAATCTAAATATTTTTTTACTTCTTTTTATACAATTTTATGAATTTTTAATTACTTATTTTGTTTTTAGCTTAGTCTTATTTTTTTATTGTCTTATTTTTTTATATTACTTTATTGTTTATTTTGTTTTTAGTTTGGTTTTATTGTTTTTTTGTTTATTGCCTTATGTTTTTTGGATTATTATTTATTTGATTTTCTGGTTTTTTTTCTTTCTATGGTTGTTTTATTTTTAACTTATTTTGGATAAGAATTATGGATGGATCATTGGAATTTGGATGTATAATTTAGAGTCTTATTTTCCATATCAAAAACTAGTTAAATAAAGTCCCAAAATAAGAATTAAATAGTTAAAATGATTTAAAAAAGTGTATAAAATAAGTAAAATCTTTAAAAATAGTTAAGCGGGCCTGACGGGATTTGAACCCGCGGCAACAAGGTTAAGAGCCAAGCGCTCTAGCCAGACTGAGCTACAAGCCCACATGATATTAACAATTTCTGTTTTTCATATTATTTAAATATATGTTTTTAGTATATAAAACAGGGTAAATTTTTGAAAAAGAATTTAAATTATAAATTTTATATTATTAACTATGGTTAGATATTGTAAGAAATGTGGAGCAAAAGTGGATAATGATATGTTTAAGTTTTGTCCTAAATGTGGAGAGGAACTAAGTTCCAATATGGTTTTTTGTAACAACTGCGGATCTGTTATTGAGAACAAGGATTCCAAATTCTGTCCCAAATGTGGAAAGCCAGTAGGTTCTACTGTAAGTTCTCCGTCACCAACATTTAACAATAACGTTAATAACAGTAATCAATCCGATAGTGATAACCTGATTATAGTCGGGGTTACAGCCGTAATTATTGCTGTTATTATTTTGGTTACTTTGTATATCATTTCAATTTAGCTTTAGTGCCGGAACATATTTAATAATTCCCTTCTTTTTTTAAATATTCTTTTTTCTATTCATTTTGAGTCTATGAAAACTAAAAAAAGTAGAATAAAACAGTTTTTACCCTACTATATCTATATTTTTTAAATACTGTTCATTTAATATCAAATTTCATTGGGAGGACCTTGCTAAATCCTCCTCTGTTGGCGCAAAGTATTTGTTTCCAATAATGCTTGGAATAATCGCACTTAGAACTAAAACTCCAGTTAGGATACTGTAGATGTTTGTGGATATCAGATTGTTATTTAAACCATAGGCTGCGGCAACAAGACCAAATGTCAAACCGGTACTCATTATCAGGGTAACATACATGTGATATCTGCTTAACGTTGCCCTTACAATTGTGTATACTCCTATGAACTTTCCAACCTGACGGATAATAAATATTAGTAGGAATATTCCGATTGAACCGATAATGACAGGTATTGAAACTTTGGCTCCTCCAACTATAAAGAATATTGGTGTAATTATACTGAATGCAACGGTTTGTAACCTCTGTAACATATCATTCTTGTTGGTGTGGCTGAACGGCTTTGAGAGAATGGTTCCAAGAATGAATACAGGAAGCAATGCCTGTCCGCCACCTAATGCTGCAAAGAATATTAACAATACTATCAGTAGGAATATATATTTGAGCTCAAGCTCATTACTTGTCATGCTGAAGGTTTTGCTTTCAAACAGTGTGTTTGAATATTTGTATGAAAATAGGAGTATGAGTATTGATGCGATTATAAAGATCAATGTTTCATAACCTGGCCTCATAAATAGAACACTTAATGCCGTTGCAGTGCAGATGTTTGTTATAAATGTGGAACCCATAAGTATTGTCCCTATCTTACGTCCTGAAAATTCCATATCGAGAATTATTGAATAAACTATTGCAATGGAAGTTTCGGATAATGCGGTTGCAACAAGCAGTGCGGATTTAAGTGGCCAGTTTAGTAGATAATTACATGCTATAAATACTAAAACAAAGGATATCAGAAAAGATCCAACACCAATGCCAATACATTCGGACAAATTCTTTCTCATTACGTCTATATCTATTTCAGTACCAGCAAGAAATGTTAAAACCATACCGCCTAAACCTGCAACGTATATCATCCATGATTCAGGTTCAAGCAGACCTAAATTTCCCGCAACAATTCCCAGTACAATCTCCACAATGGATATGGAAATTCCCCATTTAATTGAAATCATGCTGGCAATCACTATTAAAACAGCCAGTACTACAGGATAGAAATCACTAATCAATTTTTAAAATCTCCTTAAAGTTAAATCTAAGATAATAAAAATCAATCTTCTCTATAAAAAACAGTATCTAATTTAAACTCCACTTCAGTGATTAAATCATGATTTATAGATTAGGTTAATCTTATTACCTTTTTGAAAAATAGAAGTCATCATTCAGTAATCACTGACGGTTAAAGGTGGAACCTCATCACCTTAATGTTATACTTTAAGATTTTTTTTATATAAACTTTTATTATTTGATTAAGTTTATTTTAATTTCTTTAAGTTATAAGAATAGTTTTAACAGGGAATTTAATTACTTGTTAAGAATTCTCATGTTTTTTAAAGTTCACTGAACAATATAATTTTAAATAATTATTTAAACCTATTATAGTAAGGGATATAATATAAAAAATAATTATTTATAAAATAAGAAAATATAATAAATTAATGATTAAATCATTATGACTGAATGGAGATTATAATATGGAGATTGCATCAAAAGAGTCATTATTTCAACCAGGTCAACCAGTTAGTCCTGAAAGATTTAAAGGCAGAAAACAAATCTTGGAAGAAATATTAAAATATTTTCCAGGGGTTATAAATGGTAATCATCAACATTTTTTTATCACAGGTAAAAGGGGAATGGGAAAAACATCATTAGCAAATTTTGTAAGGGATTTTGCAGAGAAGAATTACTCAATGATTACAGCCCATATTATGAATGATAGTTTTCATAATGTTAATGAATTAACTACTCAAATCATTGAAAGAATATTAAATTCCATAAAATCTGAAGCCTGGTCTGAGAAGATATTTGATATCTTAGGTGATCGTATAGAACGTTTTGGTTTCGGTGGAATTAATATAAAATTTAAACCAAAAGATGAGGAATTAGAAAACATTAAAGATAATTTTGCATTTTATTTAAATGATATTGTAAATAGATTTGAGGATAAAAAAGGTCTATTCATTGTTATTGATGATATCAATGGTTTATCTGAAACTCCAGAGTTTGCTAATTGGTATAAAAGTTTTGCAGATACTTTAGCTACCTCTGTTGATAATCCTCGTATTTGTTTCATGTTAACAGGATATCCCGAAAAATATAATAGATTATATGAGCAAAATCCCTCTGTTAATAGAATATTTCATGTTCATGAGTTGAAAGCGTTATCTGATAAAGATATTGAACTTTTCTATGAGGATATTTTTTCATTTTATAATATTTCAATTAATGACGATGCATTGGAAGAGATGATTTTATATTCATCAGGTATGCCTACTATGATGCAAGAGATTGGTGATGCAACTTTTTGGATTAATACTGATGATTGTATTGATATTGATGATGCATTTAGAGGTATTATTGAAGCCGGTCAAAGAATAGGATTGAAATATTTGCAACCTTTACTTGATAAAAAGATTAGAAGTGCAGAATATCTATCCTTATTTAAAAAAATCGGAAAACAATTAGTAATTAGTCCTGATAGTCCTTTTACTAAAAAAGAATTTGAAAATATTTTAGATGAATCTGAATTTCAAGTATTTAATGGTTTTATTAGGCGTGCTAAAGATTTAGGGATTATTGAATTAGCTGGTTCTAAAAAACGAGGAGAATATCAATTTACTAATCATCTATTTCCAATATATTTCTTTATTCTAACTATTAATGAAAGGAATCTTTAATCTTATTATAACTTTTTTTCTATTTTTTTCTTGGTCTACTTTCTCAAAATATATTTAAAAAATAATAAATACTAAATGAAATATAAAAATTATCATATTAAATATTTTAGGAGAGTTTATTTTTGATATTTGCAGCTATTCTAGCAGGTGGAGTAGGTAAGAGAATGGGTCAAACTGAAAAGCCTAAACAATTTTTAAAATTAGGAACCAAACCTATTATAATCCATACCATTGAAAAATTCTATGTAAACAGTAGGTTTGAGAAGGTTATTGTATTGACACCTTCCGAGTGGATTAACTATACCAAATCATTGGTCAAGGTGTATATTCCTGACAGCGATAATATTGTTGTAATCGAAGGTGGACTAGAAAGAAACGATACAATAATGGCTGCAATAGATTATATTGAAAACAACTATGGATTAAATGAGGATGACATAATACTTACCCATGATTCTGTAAGGCCATTTGTATCTCACAGGATTATCGAGGATAACATTGAAACCGCATTAAAATATGATGCATGTGACACTGTTTTTCCAGCATCCGATACAATCGTCGAAAGCCGTGACGGTAAAAAAATTACTAACATGCCCAATAGGGCATTCATGTATCAGGGTCAGACTCCCCAGTCTTTTAATATTCTAAAACTTAAAAGGTTCTTCAATGAACTTACAGAAGAGGAAAAATCCATATTGACCGATGCAGCTAAGATATTTGTTCTTAAAGGTCAGGATGTTAAATTGGTTAAAGGTGATGTAACCAATATCAAGATTACCTATTTATATGATTTGAAGGTTGCAAATAGTATTTTAGATAATAATCTAAATAGGGATTAAGTTGTTTAAGATTTTAAGTTGATATTTGGATATTTAAGTGAATTATTCTAGCTATTAACTATGGAAGTTGTATTCTAGCTATTAAGTTTGTTATAGTTTATAATTCTAGCTATTAACTATGGAAGTTGTATTCTAGCTATTAGGTTTATTTAACCATTAGGGTTTATATGGATAATAGATTATATTCAAGATTATTTTTTTAACTAATTGGTGTTGATATGATTAATACAGTTTGTAGATTGGTTTCTCCAAAATTATTTGAGGAGATATACATAGAGGTTGACATTAAGGATAAGGTTATAATAAGGCCTAGCTATCTGTCAATTTGTCGTGCTGATCAAAGATATTATCAGGGTAAGCGCTCTGCATCTGTATTGTCTAAAAAATTGCCGATGGCATTAACACATGAGGCAACTGGAGTGGTTGTTAAAGATTTAACAGGACATTTTAATGTAGGGGATAAGGTCGTGGTAATTCCAAACACGCCAGTTGAAAAGGATGATATAATAAGTGAAAACTATCTTTCAAGCTCCAAGTTCTCCTCAAGTGGTTCCGATGGATTTATGGAGGATTATATTGTAGTAAATCCCGATAGGGTTGTCAAGGTACCTGATGACTTAAATCCTGAAATTGCCTCTTTTACAGAATTCATATCCGTGGCGGTTCATGGAATTAGAAGATTCAATAGATATGCGCATAAAAGAAGAGACACCATTGGTGTATGGGGTGACGGTAACCTCGGATATGTTGTGGCATTGGTCTTAAAGATAGCCATGCCCCAATCTAAAATATATGTATTTGGACCACATCTCGATAAATTGAATCTTTTTACATTTGCAGACAAAAGATTCCTGGTGGATGATGTTCCGGAGGATGTAAGAATAGACCATGGATTTGAATGTGTTGGAGGACAAGGCTCCCAGTCAGCTATCAATCAGATTATCGATTTAATAAATCCTGAAGGTACTATCTTATTGATGGGTGTAAGTGAATATCCAATACCAATAAACACACGTGATGTATTGTCTAAGGGTTTATCCGTTATTGGCGCAAGCCGTAGTGGAAGGGACGACTTTCTAAAAACAGTTGAATTATATGGAAATACCAGGTTTTTATCCTATCTTGAAAGTATTATAGGTGAGGTAATTACAGTAAGAAGCCTTGAGGATATTCATTATGCATTTAATAGGGATACCAACCTTAGATTTGGAAAAACAATAATGAAATGGGAAAAATAGCTTTTATTTTGGTTTTTCTCTCTATTTTTGTTATATTTTTTAAAGTAATATTTTTATTAAAAGCATGTTAAAATATTTATATGATCTATTTTTTTTTTATTATTGCTATTTTTTTGAAATTTTAAGATTGTAATGTAAATACTATTTTTTTTTTAAATGTGATCTGGTTATTAAATAATTTTTTATTATTTAACTTTTTAAAAGCTTTAAAGATCTAAAAACTATTTTAATAGTTATATTCTTTATGTGTAAAAATTTTAAGATCTAATTTTATGAATAAATCCTTAAAATTTGTTTATTTTTCTACTGATAACTTGCTTATTTTGTTTAAAAAAGCATTTAAAAACTTTTATATTCTATAAATTAAAGATATATTATTAATTTGATTTAGATCTAAAATTAGAATACAGTTAAATAAATGAGGTTTAATGTATGGAAGAAAATTGTTTTAATTTTTTAGATGACGGGTTTGGTGAAATTTCAGAGGAATGTTTTTATTGTGAAAAACATTTAGTAAATAAAGATTATAAAGATTCTATTTTTAGAGCAGGTACCGCTGCCGAGAAAATTGTAACTCTTATATGTGAAATTGAAAATCTGGACTATTTATCCCGTCAAAATCAAAAAAGAAAAATTAAGGGATTAGTTGATATAAAGGTAATTCCCGTTAAATTAGAAGGAAATTTTGAATTTGTTCGTAGGGCACGTAATAATGCAGCTCATAGAAATATTAATGATTTAGGTGTAAGAGCTAGTGAAGTTCACAAAAAATTATATGAAATAGCTGTTTGGTTTTATAAGAAATATGGTGATGAAAATTTTGAAGCACCCGACTATAATGGACTTATCTTTAGAAATAAAAGTATAAATACATCCAATGGGGAGTTGGGTAATGAAACAAATTCTGGTGTTTTACCTACTGGGCAAGAAATTCCGGAAACAATCGAAAATACTGAGAATAAGGATGTTGGAACTTCTTCAGAAACGGATAATAACAAAGATGTAGCACAACAAACAACTGAAACTTCTAGGGATGTTGAGCAAGAAGATCAAAAGTTATCTGAGATAAAAAATAGGATTAATGATTCAATAAATGAAGTTTATTCTGAAGTGTATGATGGGGATATTATTGATATGGAAGTTGGTTCTAATTTAAAAAATTATACATTTCAGAAATATGATGGAAGTTATTTATTAAATGAGTTAACAAAGCTCAAGGATTCCTCTAGGGAAGCAGTTGAAAGTGATGATAATTTAAATGATTTTAAAAAATACCTTCATGTAAATAGGTCTATACAAGATGAATTTATTAAAGAACTTAAAAGAGTTCAGGATAAACCCTCAAGTCATTTAGTCATGTTATGTGGTAGTGTAGGTGATGGTAAATCCCATATGTTAGCATATTTAAAAACATATGAACCTGAATTATTTAATAAATTTACCATACACAATGATGCAACTGAAAGCCAAGATCCTGAAGAGACAGCAATAGATACTCTTGCTAATGTTCTTAAATCATTTAATGATGAGAATATTGAAAATTCTTCCGAAAAATTTATTTTAGCAATTAATTTAGGTGTTTTAAATAATTTTTTAGAATCTGATTATTGTAAAAATGAATATACTAAACTTAAGGAAATTATTGATGATGCTAATTTATTTGATTCCAAGACTGTTACAGAAAATAGATTTTATAATCATGTTAGTTTTATAACCTTCAGTGATTATAATTTATTTGAATTAAATAATAACGAAGATTCAAATTATGTTTCTTCTAATTATTTAAGTGCTCTATTTAATAATGTTATAAATAAAAGCGATAATAATCCATTTTATTTAGCATACAATTTAGATAAAAGGAATGGACTTGAGAGTTCTATTATTGATAATTATGAGTTTTTCTCTAATGAGAATAATCAAGAAATAATAATTGAGTATCTGATTAAGGTTTTTAATAAATATAAAAAGATTATTTCTACAAGGGATTTATTAAACTTTGTCTATGAAATTATTGTACCTCCAGAAACAGATAAAGAGGATTTAAATTTAAATAATTTACTTCCAAATTTATTGTTCAATGATACAAATCGTTCAAGTTTATTAGAATTGTTTAATGACTTAGATCCTACTATCGAACGTAGTGAAGAATTGGATAAATTTATCATTGACTTGTATATTAATGATGATATTAACAAGGTTTTAGATAAATACTATTTCAAAGAAGAAATGTCATTTTTAGAGCCTTATTTTGCTGATATTAATAACACTATTAAAACTGAAACTAACAAAAAATCTTATAAAACGGGGTTAATAAGTCCTTTAATTAGATTAGCAATATTTTATGGCAAACCATCAATTAAAAAAGCCTTTAAAGATGAAACTTACTTGAGGTATCTTAAATATCTTTATAATTATAACATTGGGAATATTCATGGATATAAACAATTATTTATCGAGGTTAAAGATTCCATTTTTAAATGGAAGGAATCCGAAAAGAAAAACTATGTATGTGTTGATGAGTTAGATAGTTTTAAAATTTTAAAGAAGATATATTTAAAACCTAGTTCAGTAAAACAAAATAATTCTAAAATTAACAATGAAAATAATTTAGATAATGTTTTAGGAAATAGGTTTAAAAATGAAATCGAACTTTATTTTAAAGTTAGTGATGATTTTAATGAAAATAAAATTCCAATTACTGTTGATTTCCAATTATATAAGTACATTACAAAAATTAATCATGGATTTAAGTTAAATGTTAATGAAAAAGAAAAATTAACTGTTTATAACCAGTTTGTTGAGTCAATAATTGAAGGACAAAATAGTAAAACTTTAATAATCAAATATTTGGAATCTAATGAGGAATTTTTATTTGAGTATAATGATGATTTTGACACCTTTGAATTTAGAAGTGAGGTATAATATGAACTTTGAAAAGAATTATAATAATCTTTTAAAACAGATGAATGTTAATCCAGAAAAAAAATCATTAAAAAATAATATTGATAAAAATACTCCTTTATTTCCATTTAAATCTAGGACTGAAGATACTGCTACATTTGAAAATGGATTTTACTCTGTTTTAGGGGAATTTTCTCGTATACTCCTTAATAAAAAACTAGATGATTCACTAAATATAAAGGATATCATTGCTGAATCAAAAAATAATGAAAATTTTGATATTGAGACTGAAAGTGAGGATTATCTGGAGAAATTGGTTAAGGAATATTTATTTAATGAAAAGGATGAGTTAAAAATTATAAATCCTTATTTATTTTTATATTTGCCTTTATCTAATAATAAAAAATCAAAAGGTGAAAAATCAATTGCATTATTTTTAAGGGATGTATTCTTTAGGGATAATAAAAACTTAATCAATTTTTTTAATAATAAAGAAACTAATAATTTACTTATAAAATTGGTTTTAAAGAATATTCCTGAGTTAACAGATAATAAAACTGATTTTAAATATGATTGTATGATTGATAGTATTTCTGAACTTTTTAATGATGATATTGATTACCTTTGTAAATATGAACAATATTTTATAAAAAATATTGATAAGGTTTTTGCATACTACTACTTTTTTTATATAAGTCAACTGGTGTTAAAAATTAATAGAGGCTTCAATGACAATAAAGAAATTGATGAACTTTATTATTTACTGGATTGGGAAAGTGCAAGTAAAAATCGTAAAGCGGTTAAGAAAGGATATCGTTTTTTAACTGATAAAACTGCTTCCTTATTTACTAAAGTAAGTTTAATTGATCAAATGAATACATTATTAGGTACTCATGACTTGCTTGAAAAGGACATGTTAATTTATTATGAAAAATTGAATTATACGGAACAAAGGGAATTCTTAAAATATTTAAAAAAATGGATTTGTGTATATAAATATTACAATGATTTTGATCTTACAAAAAGTTCAGAGGAAGAATATCTTTATGATTTATCTGATAATTTTAAGGATTTAATGAATGAATTATTCGTTACACTTAATGATAAGGAACATGGAAACAACCCGGAACCTAAATCTAGATATGCAATTAATTTGAAAAATATTGCTAAAAAATATTTCATTAAAAGAAGAGGCTCCTATGGATACACATTAAATATGAATAGGGAAATTCTTATTGTACTGACTGCATTATGTGTTAAAGATAAAAAGATTAGATTAACCCAATTATTTGATGAATACGAGAAAAGGGGAATTTATTTTGATATACAATCTAAAGAAGAAATAATAAAACTACTTACACAATTAAACTTAATAGATAAAAAAAGTGATAGTGGAGATGCTCAATATGTCAAACCAATTTTATAATTATCTTTCTAGTAAAATATTAAATTACTTTAACAAAGAAAACATAAAAAAAGGAGATAGGTTTTTCATTGAATTAGATGAAGCTGAACAAGTGGATAATTTATATTATAGTTTTAAACAGAAAGGAATTGATGAGGGAATTTACAATTCATTTAATTATATTCATAAAAATGCAAAGAATGAATTTAAGTCATTTTCATTATTAATTGATGGTGTAAATTTAGTTCTTGCCAAAAGCACTAATGTAAAGCCAGATTATTTAGTTACTTTAAGAAATCAAGTAACAAATCAGGAAGGAGAATGGGAAAATACTGCTTTATTAATTATATGTTCAGAGCCTTTGGATAGTATTTATAATGGTATGAGAAACTTAAAGAAAGAAGGGATGCCTTTAAGTATTAATTTTATTTCAAGAAATTTAGAAACTGAAATTAATAAATCAAAAAAACTTACAAAAGCAGAAAAAGAGGTAGCTAAATTTGTATTAAATAATGTTAATGAAGAAACATCTGCAAAACCTACTTTATGGGATTTTGAAAATATATTGGGTATTATAGAAAAAGGACATATTGATGATGAGGATTTTAAAGAATTAGAATTATTTAAAGATGAAAATCTTAAAGACCATACAATACCTACAATGAAGCAGAGATTAAAAGAAAATCATGCTGAATTTGAATTTATAAAGAATGCTCATTTATATGAGGATTTAGATAAGGAACTTGAAAAAAGATATACTGATTCTGGTGTAAATAAATTAAAAAAAGATGATTGGGAAAATGAATCTTATAAAAATGTTAAAAATTTCAGAGAGAAATTTAAAGCAGGAAATAAACCCCTTAACTATGAAGAAAGCAATAAAAAATTGACCGATAATTCTTTAAAATATTGGGAAAAACCAGAATATAATACTGCTGCAGGTAGAAGAAAAAGACATATAATTGTATTCAATACAAGAAAAGAGAAGGAAGTTTCTTTAACATTCCAATTTGATCAGATGCTTAAAAAAGGTTTTATTGGAAAAAAATCATTAAAATATTGTAAAACATCTGGAAAGAAATTAAATGTTAAATTTGATGTTTCTTTAGATGAGCCAACATATAAAAAAATTACATATAAACATAATAATGAAAATAGGTCTAATTTCATTTTTAATATTGTTGTTTTAAATGCTTATCCTGAAGTTTTTGATTCAATTAAATCAAAATACACTGTTAAAGCAGATAAAAATTATATTAATGTTGAAAATAGTGATGATGATTATGAAATAATCTTCGGTTCTTCAAATAATAGAACTGAAAAATCTATTGAGGATAAAAATGAAATAATTTATCTTTATGATAATGAGAGTATAATCATTTCAGAGGAGTCTCCTGCATGGAATGAAGGTGATTTAAACTTTGATTTACATTATAATGATAATGATATTACTTTTAAAATAACTGAAAAGAAAGAAAAAACTCATCCCGTTGATTCATCTCGTATTTGGGAAATTAAAAGAGAATATAAAGGTGATTTTGTATATAATGGAACTAAAGCAATATTGGGGGTTAATAGTTTCTATTTAAAAGATGAGTTTAAAAAATATTTAGATTTAGAAAGGGAAATAATCGATAACAATGTATTTTATGGAACTTTAAATGTAGACAATAAATTATCTAAGGTTGATGTTCAATATAGTGAAAGATTAACAAATGCATATCAAGATATTTTAAATTATTTTAAAACTTATGATGATTCACCTGAAGATAATCTTCCAAGTTTGATTTATTTGAATAATGATTTGGAAAAACTTTATGAAAATTTTATCAATGTTTTTAATGAAGAAATTGAATCTATTGAAAGTAATTCCTTTTTAAATGATGATGACACTAAAAAAGACTTACTTAAGTTAGGTCGTATTGATACTAAAGATAAAATAATGTATTCTAGTTTCTCTCCAATAAATATCGCATATCAGCTTGAAATTAAAAAACAGAGTGGTGATGAGAAGTTAGAAAACAATATGGTTAAACGTTTAGTTCCAAATAATTTAATTCCATATGTATGTTCTGATGATGGAAAAACTTTGTATAAGCCAATTTATCAGGAATCAGCTCATGAATGGGTAATTTATAAAAAGAGTAAAGAAGTATCTATTGGTACTACTAATATTTTTATTAAAAATGTTGTATCCGAGAAACTAGATCAATTTATTAAACACTTTAATTATTTATTCGAATTCAATCCAAAGGCTGCTTTAAAAATTAATGTGATTAATATTAATGATGATAAAGAAGTAGTTAAAGGTGTATTTAGTTTTGTAAGATCCAGATTACCTGATAAATTAAAAACTAAAGATGTAATTCCTGTAGAAGTTCATATTTATAGTGATTCCCATAAGAGTAGTTTTGACACCTTTTCCAGATGTAGAACCAAAGAGGAATTCGATGAGGAATTTGGCTTAAAATTGTCCTCAAAAACATTAGATGAAATTGACATTTTACATTTAGTTCAGAATAATATAAAATACTTTAAACATCCTCTTGATGTTGAAAATTATGAATATGCTCATATTTCATTTTATAAAGGAAAATCTGCCAGTATAATAGCTAATGATAATATGGATGATATTGAAACTGGATTGTCATTAAACGGATTACTGTCTTCAGTTACCTCAACTACAAAACATAAGGATTATAGAAATGGTTTCGGTACTAAAAATATTTTAGATAAAGAAAATCAATTAGTTAAAACTTCTATTAACATGAATGAATTAGTTGAAAATAGCAGAAACTATGGTAAAAATACTTATTCTAAGAATAAAACTATTATTACAACTGTTGAATTAGAAGAAGATAATATTGAACAATTATACGATAAATCTCATTGGGTAACTTTTATAGAACCTGCATTTGGAATTGAATACTTTAATAAAACAGATAATGATCTAATAATTATTCATTACAGTGACCAATATAGTTCTTCAAGTAGATATGATACAATTACAGTTACAAATAAATCAGTTCAATATGAAGACATTATTAATGATTTCTTAAGAAATAAGGAAGATATTGAAATTAGTAAAGATGAGATTATCTCAATCATTAAAATGTTTAACTGTATAAATGGTGAATGGTTACTTAGATTAATCTCAAGTAAAAGTGGAAACTATGATATGGAGAAATTAAGTCTTGTATCTGCTATTAAATATTCTTTAGCTATTTATGACCATAAAGATATTATTTGGATTCCAATTTCAATGGAGGAAATCTTGAGAATCGCGGGAAATGTAAAATTAAGCAAAAATGAGGGAATTTTCTCATCAGATATTGAAAAGGGAAGTTATAGTGATGATTTACTTTTAATTGGTTTAAAGACAAATGATGACGGAACTATTGAAATTTTATATTATCCTATAGAAGTTAAAGCTGGAAGAAATGACTTTCAAACCATTAATAAAGGTAAAAATCAATTAAATGAGACTTATAACCTTCTTAAAAATCAACTAAAACAATTTGATAATGAAGGTAGTGAATTTAAAAACAAATTCTTTAGGAACTTCTTTATACAAATATTTATTTCAAACGCTGAAAAATTAAATATTAATCATATTTGGGATGAAAAGGATTTCAGTAGAATAGAAGAATTTAAATCTAAATTGTTAAATGATGATTACATTATTTCTTATATTTTAGAAGATAAAATTGGAAAGGGTACATTAGTTTCATTTAAAAGGGACTGCTTTAATGCTTCAATAGCTAAAGAAGATGGGCTTCAAATAATTGAATTGCCTATGGAAAACGCATATCTTGGTTTAGTTGATACGATTGAAGATATGAGAAAAAAAATACAATCTAATTCAACTGATATCGAGGCATCTGATTTGCTATTTAATGATAATGATTTAGGTAAATTTGATATTCCGAAAAAACCAGATGGTCCTATTGGTGATGATGGTAATGGGGGTGGTGAAAAACATCCTAAAACTCATAAAGGTCCTAAAGGTCCAATAAATCCCCCAGGTCCCCCTGAACCTCCAATGCAAAAAGACTCTCTTGAAAATGTAAGGGTATTGATTGGAACACAGGATGGTTATGACCACAAAGTATATTGGGAATATGGAAATTCCAAATTACCTAATAGGCACATGTTAATTCAAGGTAAATCTGGTCAAGGAAAAACTTATTTCATTCAAAGGGTCCTTAAAGAATTATCCAAGCAGAACATACCTTCAATAATCATTGATTATACTGATGGATTTAAAAAATCTAAATTGGAGGAGGAATTCAAAAAATCAGTAGGTAATAATTTGGATGTTCGTACAGTGGTTAGGGATAAATTCTCATTAAATCCATTTAAAAGCTATAAAATTGAGATCGATGAAGGAGAATTTATGCTGGAAGATGAAATCAAGGTGGCAAGTAGATTTAAAAACCTTGTTGGTTCTGTATATAACTTTGGAGATCAACAATTAAACACAATTTATAATGCTGTAATTAGGGGTATTAAAAAGCATGGATATAAAATGGACTTTGAAGACCTTAAAGATGAATTGATGAATGAAGACTCATCTGTGGCAGGCTCCGTTTTAAATAAGTTAACTGAATTATTAGACATAAATCCATTTATCTCGGATGATTTTGATTGGTCTAGCATTTTAGATAAAAAAGATGGAAAAATTTTAATTATTCAATTAACAGGTCTATCTTCTGATATTCAAAATGTTATAACCGAGTTAATACTTTGGGATTTATGGCATTATAAAACAATTAATGGTGATGAAAAAAATCCATTTGCAATTGTTTTGGATGAAGCTCAAAATTTAGACTTTGGAAAGGATTCACCTTCTTCCAAAATACTTAAGGAAGGTAGGAAATTTGGATGGTCCGGAATATTTGCAACACAATCAGTTCAAAGTTTTAAATCTGAGGAGTTAGATGCATTAGAAAATGTTGATGAGAAAATATACTTTCATCCAACGGATAACTCTATTACAAAAATTGCAGGTATTTTAACTAAAGATAATAATAGGAAGAAGGATTGGGAAAAGAAATTAACTAAACTTACTAAAGGTCAATGTGTTGTTCAAGGTGAATTCTTAAATTCAAATGATGAATTGAAATCTTCAGAACCTGTGATTGTAAATGTTGATGAGATTATTGGTGATGAACCCAGGCGTTTAGAAACTAGAACAGATATTTCAGATTATGATGGTGATGTTTTAATAAACATTGAAAAGAATAATAAAGTTTCAAATCAAAACTTTGATGATCAGAAAGGAAAGGTTGTGCCTTTATCTTCATCTGGTAATGAGGTTCAAAGTTTAAAGAGATTTGATGATTCAATTTTAAATGATTCTGAACAAACATTTGATGAGGCCGATTTTGAAGATTATATTGAATTCAATGTAAAAACGGGTTTATCCTATAAAAATCATGGATGGGCTATTAAAAGGGGAGATATAGAGAAAATAATTCCAAAAAGTGATCTTGAAGAAAAATTTGTTTATATTGACGGTAAGATGTTCAAAGTTAAAATCTCATCTTTAGTACGTATATTTTATCATAAAGACGAAGAAATTGAAAATTATTTGAAAGAGAAACATCTGAGAAATGAGGATAAAACTAAAATTAGGCTGTTCTTAAATGATAAAATTGAAAAGAAAGTAGAACCTAAAAATCGTATTAGTTTTAAAACTACATTTACAGAACAAGTAAAAAATAATGGAACTTTTGTAGTTCCAAGGGAAATTTCTCAGTATTTTGTTCCTAAAAATAATTATGAAGATATATGCTATTTTACAATTGATGGAAGAAAAGTAGTTGGACATTTAAATTTAATATTTAGAATGAGAATTGATAATAATTCTAGAAAATATTTGAATAATTATAAATTTGTTGGTGATGATTTAGAGGTAACTATACCTCTTTAATTCATTTCTATTTTTTTATTATTTGTTAAAAAAATAATATGATAATTTTATAATATTGGTTTAACATATTGTGCATCACCGCTATCACTTTTTTTATCAATTAGATTTAATTTAGTTAATAATTTGATAATTTCCTCTTTAGAATATCTGTCAAAGAAAAGTCCTCTTTTTTCATACTCTTCAAATAATTGATTAAGTCTTATTTTTTTGTCTTTAACACATAGTGCAGTCATTATTAAAAGTATATCACGGTTAAGATTTAAAATATAACCATAAGATCCTCTACGTTTGAGAAAGAATTTTTTAGCCATATCTTCTAGATTCTGTGCATATCTTGATTTTTGTGCAGCATCAATGCCATGTTTTTTATTGTTAAGGGATTTATATAGTTCATTAACTAAATCTTTAAAGTTGTTAGGTAGTTCCTCAAGATATTCCTCCTGTGAGTTTTTCTCATCATCAAATTTACTATATAATTTGTATAAACTAATCCATTTTTTTAAGTATTTAATTACCTCATTTTGATTTTCGTTGCTTAATTGGTTAAACTGATTCAATAAATCTTTTTCAAGTAATCCTGATGTACCAAGTAATGTATTTATTTGATCAATTAAACTTAATTGAGCATATAATGAGCTAGTTTTATCTTTTAAAAATTTATATCCTTTATTGATTGTTTTTCTATTTTTACTTGCACTTTCCCAATCTAATAAATAGTAAAGGTTATCAATTTCTTTATTATCATCAAAACCCCTATTTATTTTTAAAATTAATTGACTTATATAAAAGAAATAATAATATGCAAATATTTTATTTATATTTTCAATAAAATATTCCTTATAATTTGTAATAAAATTAATATCTTCATTGAAAACATTTTTAATATTATCCAAATAACAATTGTATTTGTAGGGTGTTTCGTTTTCATATAATTTAGGGATATTATTTAAAATTAGTTTAATAATTAGATTATCACTTTCTTTTGTTTTAAAAAATTCTTTTAGGTTATCATTGTCTCTAAAAAATACATCCCTTAAAAATAATGCAATTTCTTTTTCTCCATTGGAATGTTTGTCATTTGATAAAGGCAAATATAAAAATAAGTAAGGGTTTGATATTTTTAGTTCTCCCTTTCTATTAAAAAGATATTCTTTAATCAATTTTTCTAAATATTCTTCACTACCCTCCTCAATATCAAAATAATTATCCTTGTTGGATTTAATTTGATTTAATGTGGAAGGTATGCTAAGAGTATTATCTAATTTTTTATTTAATAATATCCGTGAGAATTCTCCAAGTATAGAATAAAATTCATTATTAAATCTTGCCCTATATTCTTTTCTGGAATTAAAAGGAAATAATATTGTATTCTTGTTAGCATTATTTCTTAAAGTTTTTTCTTCTACTTTAACATTCATCAATTTTAATATTTGAATATAATTTTCTTTCATGTTCATATTCATTCCCTTTTTTTAATAATTTTTCGTTTTCTGTTTGTAATTTTTCAAAATTGATTTGATGTGTTAATATATATCATTTTTAATATTAATAATGTTATTTTATCCTATTTTAAGATTTATTACTAATTTTTATTTTGGATTATCTTTTAATTTATTATTGTATTTTAATTTAACTTATTCTTTTAATTTATTTTATAAATTATTCCTAAATTTTTCAAATATCTTAATGTTTATATGCATTGAAAAATATAGTTTATTATTAATATATGTTTTATATTGATCTATTTATTTTAAGAAATTTATTATGATTATGACTATCTTATTAGTTTATTATTAGTGATTATATGACAGATGTAAATATTTTGGTGGAAGCATTACCATATATTAAAAAATTTTACGGTAAAAAGATATTAATTAAATACGGAGGTCATGCTATGGTAAATAAAGAAGCTATGGCCTCAACAGCAAGAGACACCGTTTTACTTAAATACGTAGGTATGGAACCTATAGTAGTTCATGGTGGAGGGCCTGAGATTTCAAGGTCTATGGAGAAACTTGGTAAGGAAGCTAATTTTGTAAATGGTCTTCGTGTAACCGATGAGGAAACCATGGAAATTATTAAGATGGTTCTTGTTGGTAAGATCAGTACCAATATTGTATCTCAGATTAATCTACATGGTGGAAAGGGTATAGGTATTTCTGGTAAGGACAGTGAACTTATTAGGGCTAAAAAAAGACCTCTTCAAGTATTCACTGATTCAGATACTGGTGAATCTCAGAAGGTTGATTTAGGTTTGGTAGGTGAGGTTGTATCCGTAAACCATGGTATCCTTGACATGTTCACTGAAAACGATTATATACCTGTAATTGCACCTATCGGAATGGCTGATAATGGTTCAACCTTAAACATTAATGCGGATACCGCGGCAGGTGAAATCGGACAAAGTGTCAAAGCCGAAAAACTCATTATCTTAACCGATGTTCCAGGTGTTTTAAGGGATCCTGATGACCCTTCAACTTTAATCCAAAGAATCCGTGTGGATGAGGTCCCACAGTTAATTGAAGATGGTATCATATCAGGTGGTATGATTCCTAAAATCGAAACCTGTGTGGACGCGGTTAAGGGTGGGGTAAAATCAGCCCACATTCTTGATGGTAGGGTTCCTCATACAATCCTTCTTGAAATCTTTACAAAAGAGGGTATCGGAACTATGGTTACAAAATAGATATCTTTATTTTTTATCTTTTTATTATAATTTAATTAAAACATTTTATAATAACTATTTTTATAATAAATTTATTAGGAAAATTTACATAACATAAAGTCTGTGATGTTTTATTTTATGTTGGAGTATTAATTGATGAATTTTTTTTTTTTTACTTTTTTGTTTTAACTATTTTTTTTTATCTATAATATTTTTGTTTTAGATATAATTTTTACAACCTGTTGATGTGATATGAAAATTATCTAATTTTTATAGTAATTTTTATGATTAAAACATAATGTGGTATTTTCACCTATTCTTATCATGCTTAAAATCAATTAAAAAAATTGATAGTATAAAATTAGTGATTTTGTACTATATGATATACATCAAGTTATTAAACTGCATGTTTTTTGTAGGAAATGATTTCTCAAATAAGGTTAATATGAATCTAGTTTAGAAATCATAATCTTGAAATTGTTAATAAAAATAGCTATCTATAAAAAAATTATTTTTCAAATGAGGTTAATATTAAAACTAGTAAAAATAAAAAAAGTGGGGAAGAATTAATCCATGTCTGCATAGATGTTATATTCTTCCTTTAATTCCCTTCTAAGTAGTTTCCAATTGTTTACCCTTGGAAGCTTGTTTGTTGTAAATATCTTATGTGGAACCTTGTATCTTGCAAGGCGTTCACGTGCATACTTGTCAAGGTCTGCTTTTAACTCCTCTTCATTGTCCTCTGTCAGGATATCGTCCTTCCATATGACTGCCACAACAGGAAGCTCGCCCTTATGACAATCGTCAATTGAGAAAACAGCAAGGTCTTCGACTGCCGGATGTTTAATCAAGATTTCCTCTACCTCGGTTGGATAAATCTTCCATCCGCTCATTACAATCATATCTTTCTTACGGTCTGTAATAAATAGACGATTGTCCTGGTCTATATATCCGATATCCCCAGTTAAGAACCATCCGTCCTCAAGGAACGTTTCCCTGGTTTCCTTTTCCATGTTCCAATAACCTTTAGCCACAGCCGGTCCCCTCAATGCAATCTCACCATTTTCATATAGAGGCAATTCTTTGCTTGCATCGTTCGGGTCCACTATCTTCACCTCGGAGAAACATACCGGATGGCCTACACTCTCATATCTGTCTGCGCTCCAGTAATCCTCAGGTCTGATGACTGTTCCTGTTCCGATTACAATGGTTTCACTTAAACCATATGAGTTGATTACAGGTATTCCGTAAAGGTGCTGGAATTGTTTCCATATCTTCTTATGGAGTGGTCCCCCACCGGATATGATCTCACGGACTGAGTTGAACTGTTTTACATATTCTGGATGTGTTGTAAGGGTATGTATGATTGGTGGCATTCCACCAAGTACCGTTACCCTTTCCTCTTCACATAGGTATCTGTAATCTTCAATATTGTATTGGCTCATCATGATGTATAGTGCACCACTGCTGAGTGCGGATATGGCCCATGAAAGACCTACATGTGCCATTGGATAGATGATTAATGCCACATCATTCTGTCTTAATTGAAGCACGTCACATTCATTATGGATGGCAGCAAACCAGTTACCATGTGTCAACATTGTTCCCTTAGGTTTACCTGTTGTACCTGAGGTATATTGAAGTTGACACACATCATCCCAGTCGGTTGTCTCGGCAGGTAAAACATCGGCTTCCCTATATGATTCGGTCTCTTCAGGATGTGGAATAAATGAATCGATGTTTAATTTTTCAATGGTCTCTTTTGCTTCATCATCACTTATAATAAGTTTGGCCTCAGAGTTGTTAATCATGTATTGAAGTTCATCCTTGGTTAATATTCTATTGGTAGGTATTGCAATAGCTCCAATTCTCCATAGTCCAAGTATTGAGAATAAATATTCCGGACTATTGTTTAGGTATATTAAAACTCTATCCCCCTTTTCAATTCCCTTGCTTTTTAATATTCTTCCAAACTCAGATATGATTGATAATATTTCACTAGATGAATATCTTGTGTTACGTTCTGGTGAATAAAAGACATCCTTAGATAATCTTTTACTATTTGCATCTAAAAAAGTAGTTACATTTAGTATATAAAACCCTCCTTATTTTTTTTTAATTGATATGTTTAATTTCTTTTAGATTAATTTAAATTTACTTAAGTTTCAATAGGTTTGAAACTGTATTAAGTCATTTCTAAAATTGAATAAATTTAAAATCAATATATAATTATTATAACTATATGATAGGATTTATAATTAACTTCAGATTTTCAAATTCTAAGAAAAACTATATAACGGGATTTATAATTAACTTCAAATCTTCAAATTTAAGGGAAAATTAATCTGATTTTTCTAGTTCACGTATGTTACATACAACAGCATCCGCCATTTCATATGTTTTGGCGGTACCGCCTAAATCAGGTGTTAGCACATTACCCTTTCTTAAGACTTCCTCACATGCCCTTTTAAGTAGGTCCGCCTCATAGTCAAAGCTAAGGTAGTCCAACATCATGCTTGTTGAAAGCAGCATGGCTATCGGGTTTGATATGTCTTTACCTGCAATGTCCGGTGCTGAACCATGTACCGGTTCAAACAGGCCATGCTTGTCTCCTATATTTCCGCTTGGTGCAAGACCAAGACCACCTACAAGACCTGCAGACTCGTCTGATAGTATGTCCCCATAAAGGTTTCCCGCAACGATCACATCAAAGTTCTGTGGCTGTGTTACAAGAAACATGCTCGTTGCATCCACGTAGTAATCGTTGGTCTCTATATTCGGATAATCCTCTGCCACTTCATAGAAGGTGTCCCTAAACAGACCGTCGGTTTTTCTTAAAACATTCGCTTTATGGGATGCCACCACGCTTTTTCTTCCTTCCTTAACGGCAAGATTAAATGCAAGTTTACAAATCCTTTCTGACGCTTTTTTTGTAATAATCTTGTTTGCGATTACATACTCGTCCTCTTCGATGATTTCCTCGGACTGTGAATATAATCCCTCGGTATTTTCACGTACAATCACAAAGTCTAAATCATCATATATGCAATCCACACCTTTAAAGGATTTTATTGGCCTAATATTTCCATATGTATCTAGTTCTTTTCTTAAAGTTACTATCGGACTCTTTTCACCTGGGGTTGATGTGATGGCTCCGAACAATGTTGCATCAGCATTCTTAGCTATCTTGATTGTCTCATCGGGAATCGTCTCTCCTGTTTTATTGAAGCATTCCCTACCTGCAGGTGCAGGGGTATACTCAAAGTTCAAATCAAAATAGTCAAGAATATATAATCCGGCCTTCAACACTTCCTTACCTATTCCATCACCAGGTATTGTTGCAATTTTAATCATTTTATAATCTCTAAAAATTTGTTCGTATGTTATCGAAACATATTTATATAATATTATATAATTATATATTAATTGCTTTAATATAATTTGGATATAAGTATTATATGTTACGAATATAATTTTTTATAATTCATTTTATATAATTAATCATAAAAGGGGTTTTCATTATGGAAAAAACTATAGATGAATTAATTCAACAATTAAAAACTGATGATGATTTTGATAGAGAAGAAGCTTTAGGTCAACTTGAAGCAAGATCCGAAGAGTCCTTTGACTCTTTAGTTGAGGCTTTAGGTAATAGAAATAAAAAAATCAGAAGATACTCAGCTCAAGTTCTCGGATATATTGGAGATGAAAGGGCAATTGAACCTTTAATCGTTGTTTTAGAGGACAACAATAAATTTGTCAGAAGGGAAGCTTCAACCGCTTTACTACGTATCGGTGAACCTGCATACGATTCATTGATTGAATTATTGAACCATGAAAACTGGAGAGTTCGCGGTGCTGCAGCTTGGGCTTTAGGTGGATTAGGTAAGGAAGAGGCTATCGAATCCTTGGAGCCACTTCTTAATGATGAAAGTGGTTTTGTAAAAGCAGGTGCTAAGTCTGCAATCAATCAAATTAAAGAATCCAATTAAATCTTAATTCTTTAATTTTATTTTATTTATTTTGTTAATTTTTGACTTTTATTTATTTGTCAAATTATTCTTAAGGATTCTGTCTTTATTTATTCTAGGTTTTGACTTGTTTGACTGTTTTTAAAGTTAGGTTTTTTTTATTAAGCCTTCTACCTTCATTTAGTTGGGTTGTTTTTAGTTTTCGATAGTTGTTTATCTGGATATTCAACGGTTCTGAAGGTTTACCATTTTTATTTTAAATATGTAATGTTCAATTTAAATTTTTAAAACATTTGTCGTTGGTTTTTAAATTTGGATGTCTCATTCCATTTTACAAATCTTTTAGAAACTTTTATTTTTACCAGAATTCTTGTTTGTTTATTGTTTTTCATTTATTTTAACATGGTTTAACATCTTTTCTTAAAAAAACTAGATTTTTAAATATATATTGAAAAGAATTGCTATAAATATTCATATTTTAGAATGGGTTTTCTAAATATTTTTAAATTATTGTAAAGTATTTTTTGTTTTTTTTATAAATTTAAAAATAAAAGCTTTTAAAAAATAATTATTTTTTTTAAAAAAATTTATTATTTTTAAACAAATTATCTTTAATTTTTAATTTGATTAATAATTTTTTAGAAAAAACTTCATTTTTCAATCCTAAATTGCACACTTTTATATATAATTAAGGTGAAATATATCTATAGTGATTTATTAGTTTACAAAAAAAATATTATTGTAATGTAATATTTTAATGTTATAGGTTGATTTTTTTTAAATAAAGTTGATCTATTCTAATATTATCCATGTTTTTTTAATAAGAATAATCTGATTGAATTTTCTAAAAAAAGGTTTTATTATATTAAAATATTTAAAATTTAATGGAAAACATCTAACTATTTATAATTGAATTTTTAGGCGATGTAATGTTAAAGATTGGAATTTTAAATCTTCAGGGTGCTGTTAGTGAACACTATGACATGATGAGGTTGGCTATTGAACATTTGGGTATTGAGGCTTGCTGTGAAAATGTCCGATATGCCGAAGACGTGGAATCATGTGACGGTGTAGTCATTTCCGGTGGTGAGAGTACTGTAATAGGTAAGATTATCTTTGAGAGAGGAATTGATAAGGTAATCAAAGAGAATAATATACCTGTTTTCGGTACCTGTGCCGGAGTGGTTTTATTGGCCCGTAAGATAGATTTTAAAGATCAGAAAACACTTGAGATGATGGATATAGATGTTAAGAGAAATGCTTTTGGCTCTCAAAAAAATTCTTTTGAAACGGAAATATCAATTTTAGGTGAAAAGTTTAATGGGGTCTTTATTAGAGCTCCGTCAATTATTGGTTATGATAAAACTAAGAAAGACATAGAGGTATTATCAAGATTAGACAATCAAGTAATTGCGATAAAACAAGGACATAATATTGCTTGTACCTTCCATCCAGAACTAACTGATAATACACTAATACACAAATACTTTATAAAGGAGGTGGAAAAATGTGTGGAATAGCTGGAATTGTTTACAAAGATGGTAAAATACATAATGTTGGAGAGGACATGACTAAAATGCTCAATGCCCTTCAACACAGAGGTCCTGATTCAGCAGGTTTTTCCCTTTATGGTGGTTTAGATTTAAAAGAGAATGAATATTTACTTAATATTGAATTTGATAAAAGAAGTGACGAACTATTTAATGAGGTTCAAGATACAATCAATGAAGTTACTCCAATTATATCTGAGAAACAATTAGCAACAATGGAGAATAATTGTTTATATCAATGTAAAATAGCTTTGGATGAGTTTAATTTATTGAAACCTCTTATCCGTGAAATCGATTCCGTTGATGATAATGTGGTTGTTATCAATGGGGAACATTCCTTTAGAATGGTAAAGGATGTTGGTCATGTACTTGATATAGCTGAAAGATATGATGTTGATGATATAAAAGGAACCCATGCTATTGGACATACAAGATTCGCTACTGAAAGTGGTGTGGATTTATACCACGCTCATCCATTCCAAACATATATCTTAAGGGATGTAACCGTTGTACATAATGGACAGATTACTAACTATTGGAAAGTTAGGGACGAGCTTGAAAGGAAAGGTCATATCTTTGAAACAAATAATGATACCGAGTGTTTGGTACATTATATTGCAGATAAAATATCCAATAACTATTCCCTGGAAGAGGCATTGGAACAGTCAATTGTTGATATGGACGGTCCATTCTCTTATATAGTTGCAACTCCTCAAGGTATTGGTATTGCAAAAGATAAACTAGGTTTAAGACCAGGTGTAATGGCTGAAAATGATGAAATATTTGCAATAGCTTCAGAGGAGGTATCCCTTCAAGAAGTCATTAATATTGATCAGGTTGAGCAAATTTATCCAGGTGAAACAAGAGTATTTGAGATTTAGATTTTTTAGTAATTATTAAATTAATTGTTGGTGATTAGATGGCAGGAGAAATAGAAATTGATGCATCATCAGTTACACCTCGTGAATTAAATAGAAAGATTCGAAAATATGGTAAGGATTACGATAAAATCATTATTAAAAACCCAGGGGCAGAACATTATATTGCGGCAGGATTTGTTGGAGATAATGACATTGTAATCGATGGATCCGCAGGTTATTTTGCAGGAACCATGGTGGATAAAGCAAACATCGTTATTAAGGGAAATGCCGGTTGGTTTGTTGGAGATAATATGACTAGCGGTGAAATCATAGTTGAAGGATCTGCAGGTGATGGTGCAGGACAAGGAATATATGGCGGAACCGTAGTCGTAAGAGAAGGAGTAGGTTCAAGAACTGGAGAAATCATGAAGAATGGTACAATCATCATTGGTGGAGATTCCGGATTCATGACCGGTATCTTCATGATGGGTGGTCGTATGATCATTCTAGGTGATTTAGGTGCAGATGCAGCTGAATCCATTATTCGTGGAGAGATCTACGTTCTTGGAGAAGTTACAAGCTTAGGTAAAAATGCAGTTATTGTAGATGTTACTGATGACGATAAAAAAGAATTGAAATCAGTTCTTGAACATTATGACTTCAAGCTAAGTGATGATGACTATAACAAATTTACAAAGATTGTATCTGAAAGTTCAAGACCGGTTTATGGTAATTAAGTTGGAGTGATAGAATGCCATATAAAGTAAAAAGAAGTCCAGTATTATGTAAAAGACATTTTGATAGGCCAGGATGTTGCTGGTATTTATGTGATGATAGGGATCCTAAAATATGTCACAAATGTTTTTCATGTGTGAATAACTGTCCTCATGATGTTTATGAGGTAGTTGGTGGGGAACCATATGCGGTTTATCCTGAAAGATGTGTTGGATGCAGGATCTGTATGGAGATGTGTCCTAATAAGGCTATTGAAATTGAGGCTATTCCTGAGGATTACAGGGAATCCTGGAAATATCCTGATGTCATGGAAATTGAAAGGAAATCCCAAACAGGAAAGTATCAAATCAGAAGTACAGGTGCACTTAGAAAAATACCAACCTTTGACGATTTAATAATTACTCCAGCACAGGTATCAAGACCACCATTGGATAAATACAGGGAACCTTGTGGTACAGATGTTGTACTGGGAAGCAGATATGCCGAAAACCCATTAAAGATTGATACCCCTATTATGATAGGTGCAATGTCTTTCGGTGCACTTAGTAAAGAGGCAAAAATGGCATTGGCTATTGGTGCATCACTTGCAGGAACAGCTACCAATACTGGTGAAGGAGGATTGCTTCCTGAGGAACGTGAATTGGCTGATAAACTTATTGTCCAGTATGCATCAGGTAGATTCGGTATATCCGCCGACACATTAAACAAAGGTGATGCAATCGAGATTAAGATAGGTCAAGGTGCAAAATCTGGTATGGGTGGACACCTCCTAGGTGAGAAGGTAACCGCAGATGTTGCAAGAATCAGAAACATCCCAATAGGTTCAGATGCACTATCCCCTGCAAGACATATGGATATTGTAGGTCCTGAGGATCTAGCAATGAAGATCGCACAGCTTAGGGAAATTACAGATTGGAAAGTACCTATCATGGTTAAATTTGCATCTGGTAAAGTTGCAAGTGATGTAAAGATTGCAGCTAAAGGTGGAGCAGACATAATTGTGGTAGACGGTATGCAAGGTGGTACCGGTGCAGGTCCTGATGTAATTATGGAACATTCCGGTATACCAACATTGGCTTCTGTCGTTGAAGCTGATAGGGCATTAAGAGAAATCAACCTAAGGGAAGATGTTGATCTTGTCATTGCCGGCGGTATTAGAAGTGGTCCTGATGTAGCTAAAGCTATGGCTTTAGGTGCAGATGCAGTATATGTTGCAACTGGTGCCCTCGTATCCATTGGTTGTAGGGTTTGTCAACAATGTCAAACCGGTAACTGTAAGAAAGGTATTGCTACCCAAAACCTTGAATTGAGACATAGACTAAATGTTAAACAGGCAGGTATTCAGGTGGCAAATTATATTAAAGCTATGACAAATGAGGCTTGTATGTTGGTTCAACAGGCTGGAAACACTCATCTTTCAAAACTTGAGAAAGAGAATCTCAGGTCTTTATCCCTTGAAGCTTCAGCTTTAACTGGAGTTCCAATGGCTGGTAATGAATTCCCACATTAGATTCCCTTCTCTTTTTTCCATTTTTATTTGATTTTAATTTATTTATAATTATTTTTTATATTTGATTTTGGTTTTTTCTGGTTTTTTAATGGATTTATTAAATCTGATCTTCTATTTTTATCTGTTTTTTCGGTAATTTTTAATTTAATTTTATTGATTTTTCTTGTTTTTTGCTGTTTATTGTTGGATTTATTTTTGTTTATATTGTTTGTTTTGTTTTGTGTTTGGTTATTTGGTTTTTGTTTGTTTGTTGTGTGAAAATTTTGTTGAGTTTTTTTTGTTTTACTGTTTGTTTTATTGTTGTTTTTGTTTTTGTCTTTTGTTTGGTGTTGTTTATTTTGCATACATTATATATTGATAGGAAAGATATCTTGTTTTGTTTTAACTATTTTTTTTGTTTATTTATTTGTTTATTGTTGTCTATTTTTTAATTAGATTGTTTTTATCTATTTTTTTAATGATTTAACAGGTTTAGATTATTTTGTCTATTTTTTATATTTGGTTTAATTTTTTGTTTATCTTATTGATTTTTGTTTTTTTTTACTGTTTATTGTTGAATTTTATTTTGTTGATATTGTTTATTTTACTTTATAATAGGTTTTTCTTGTTTTATTTGTTTTTCATGTAAAAATTTTGTTGAGTTTTTTTTATTTTAGTTTTTGTTTGATTGTTGTTATTGTTTTTATTTTCTATTTGGTGTTGTTTATTTTGCATACATTATATACTGATAAGAAAGATATCTTGTTTTGTTTTAACTATTTTTTTTGTTTAATTATTTGTTTGTTGTTGCCTATTTTTTTAAATTGGATTATTTTATCTATTTTTTTAATGATTTAACAGGTTTGGATTATTTTCTATAAACTTTATAAAGATTGGTTTTTCAATCTTTTTCTTAAATTCATAAAAATTTTAATCATATTAGAATCTGTTGCTTTTTTTAATTTTGATATTATCTTTTTAGATTATGGCACCATTAACAAATCCCTATAAAGATACTGGATTTAATATAGATTTGAACCTCAAAATTAAGTTAAGAAAAATAGCAGTTGAATTTATTTGATTATCTTAAACAAACAATAGATTAAACAATAACGAATAATAAAAAAAGGTTTTAGAATAATTATATTTTTTAATTAAACTAATTGGGTAAATCCTCCATCTCTTTTGCAATGCATAATCTACATAAAGCGTCCGGATTTTTGGATTGGTTGTGTTTTACAGGACAATAATATGTGCCGTCTTTAAGTATGATCTTCTCGTCTGCCGGAAACGGGGTATTCAATGGGTGGATGGATTCCCCAAGAATAAATGTGGTGTAGATTGATATTATTCCATACATCAGGGGCGTTTTATTGCTTTCCGGAAGTTTCTCTTTCTGTCGTAGATATTGGTTCTTTAGAATCTTAAGGGAGCCCCTAAGTCTTTTTTTGTCAACGGTTTCGGGATAATCTTTATTGTCATTCTTTATTCTATGGAGCCTTTTTAGAAAGTATTTGATGGTGACATCCAAATACTCGTCGCGGTATGACTTTTGAATGTATTTGCCTTCATCCTGAAGGTATGATGATGCGGTCATCTCATCATAAATTGTTAAGTGTCTTGCCTCGTCTTTAATAATATTCAAAATATCGTTCTTGGATATTTCATTCTGTTCTTGAAGTTCTTCCAGTTTATCAAACATAATTATTCCTTTTTAAAATTAGGTTAAAATATTTACTATATATATAATATATTATATTATTGATGAAAATATTTTTATCTTAAAATATATTTATCTGTATAACCTAAAATATTACTTAGTTGATTCTTTATTTTTTAATATTAATTACTATCTTATGATATTATGAAAACGATTACCAAAAAAGAAAAAAAGGTCTTAGATCAGATTAGAAAATTTGATGAGGATTATGATGGAGATATTCCTCAGGAAGTTTTACAGAGTGAACTTCAAATCCACGAATATCAGTTATATGAAATATTGAACAGTCTTAAAAGAAAAGGTATAATTGAATATGATGATAACCGTGTAAAGCTTTTGGATATTACAGAAAAGATTAACACAGTAGATTCAAAACAGGATGTTATTGACGCGGAAATAGATCAGATTGAGGAAAAGTCTATTGAATTAATCAAGTCCATTGTACATGACGGCGTTGTACCTAAATACGTTCTTGAGGGCAATCTATTATATGGTCCGTTAAAGTTGTCTGACTTTAGAATGTATCATGTGGTGATATCCTTAACAAACAAGGGAATAATTAAACCTGTTCTCCGTTATGGGGAGCAATACTATCGTTTGATGTTAACAGAGGAGGATTGATTATTACCTCTAATTTTTAATCTTCTAGAAAATCTAATTCTTTACACCTTTAGAAAATATTTGGGATTATTTTAATCTTCTGGAAGATCTAATTTTTTACACCTTTGGAAAATGTTTGGGATTATTTTAATCTTCTGGAAGATCTAATTTTTTACACCTTTGGAAAATGTTTGGGATTATTCCTATTTTCCATGCTCTTTTTTATTAAATATTTTTTTTATTTCTGCCTTTTATTCCTCTAGAAAATCCTTAATAATAACCTTGGCCTTATCAAAATTCCTTTTAATTAAAACGTTGTGTTTTGTGTTCTCAAACTCGACTACTCTTGAATTTTTGATATTGTTGCTTAATCTATCGGTTGCCTTTTTCGGAATAATCTGATCATCCTTTCCATATAATATTAACGTATCGTTCTGAATCTTTTCTAATTCATCTGTGGCATTGAATATGGAACAGCTGTAAAGGGTGTTATGTATGAAATTTATGTCCTTACTGTTTTTAAGTTCCTTTTTGCTTTGGTTTAATCTGTCTCTATATTGGATTAACATGTCGTCAGGAAGAATATACTGTATGATGGTGTCAAAGAACAGTTCATAGTCAACGGCGGAACTATCATACATCCTTTTAAATGTTTCCTTCATCTCATCTTCTATCTGGGAAAATGTTGAAACCAGAACAAGCTTGTTATATAAACCGGGATGTTTGATTACGGATTCAATTGCCACCTGCCCCCCAAGGGAGTATCCGATAATATTGGCTTGATTTATATCTAGTTTTTCAAGTAATTTGTATATGTCATCTGCAAATAATTCAATACTGATTGTGTCCTCTCCGGAATCACTTTTTCCATGGCCTCTTAAATCTATTGAAACGACCTTGAAATAGTCTTTCAGATAGTTAGAAATATATTTCCAGTAATGCAGATCTTCAGCCAGACCATGTATTAAAACCACGGGATAGCCTTCTCCCTTAATCTCATAATTTATATTTATTGAATTTACTTCTGTTTTGCTCATATAATCAGTTTATTTTCATTTTAATTATTTTTTATATTTTTAAAATAAGTTTAATATAGTTTTTTATATGGTCTAAGATGGTTTAAAAATGGATTTTCTACAATATTGGGGGGTTTATTATATTTTTTTTTTTAAAATAGGTGGTAGGTTTAAAAACGGATTTCTTTAATTGATTTTAAAAAAAAGTTTATTAAGTTTTATTTGTTTTTAAGTAGTTTTTTACTGGTAAATTCTTTTTTAAAAATAGTTTATTTAAATTTGATTTGTTTTAAGTATTTTTATTAGTTGGATTCTTTTTTAAAAATAGTTATATATTTTAGGATGAGTTAGCCAGAATCCAATTTTTAATTATTAAAGTTGTAATTGTCTTGGAGGGATTGTAATTTTGGCTAACTCTTAAAATACTTTAAGGTAATGGCTTTAAATTAATATCAATTTAAAGTTTTTAATCTTGTTTAAAAAGAGGAGGATAAGTTTATTCCTCATTATCCTCTTTCTCTGCACTTTCCTTTTCGGATTTTAGATTTTCTAGATTGTCTGTAAATGATTTTGCATTTTTAATTTTATCTTCTAGTTTGGATAACTCCTCTTTTAAAGCTTCCTCATCCTCTTCAAGGGAAAGTACATATTCCTCAGATCCATTTGCAAAGTCCTCATAAAGTTCGAGTATTTCCCTTGCAGATAGTACTGAATCCTCTTTTAGGAATTTTTTAGTATGTGGTTTTACCCTAATGCTTAAGGGTTGTAGTCTTTGTTTTTTTCCGTCCCCCTCATCATCCATCCATCTAGGTCCAAAACCTCTTGGAAATTCACCATTCTTTCTCATTTCTCTAATCATTTTTTGTCTTCTATGGCAAAAGTTCCTGAATTCCTCATCACTTAATTCATCGAAGTCCCTTCCATATGGGCCGTAAAAACGGTTTTCATGACAGTTTCTCTTATGGAAATCATCATAGTCGTCATGGTCCTTACAATCAATATGGTGGTGTCTATGATGATGGTTGCAGTTTTCGAACTTGTCTTCCGGGTGTTTGCAGTTTCTGTGGTGGTGGCTTCTGTAGTGACGGTTGCAGTTTCCGAAATCGTCTTCATGGTGATGGCAGTTTCTATGGTGATGGTTGTATTGAAAATCATTGTCAAAGTCATTAAAGTTTATGTTCATACCATACCTAAAATTTGGATTGTTACACATATTTTATCACCTTTAATTTGTATTACAAATTTATTTTTTGTATACAATTAATAATTGGAATCATGAATATATAAATGTATTCATTTTTTAAATTTGTATTCATTTTTTTTTAAATAGTAAAATCTTATAAAGTTATTAAAAAAAAGCTGTTATTTATTATATTATTAAATAAACATTTAAAAAAATCTTTATATAATAAAATAGATAGTTTTTAAAATAAAATAAGTGAAAAAAAATAAAGATAGGGAGTTTATTCATCATCAGTTTCCCATACATTAGTAAAAAGTATCTGGGGGTCTTTGTGGTGCCACGGCCACTTCCATATAAAAACCTATATGTCTTAAAGTGCAATTTTATTATCTTTTTATTCTGTTTTCGGGTTTTAGAAATGGTATTATATGATGTTGTTTTTTGTTTCTAATCTTAAACTTCCCACTTTCTAATAAAAATGGTTTAATATTTATTTTAAACAAAGTTTAGTTTTTTCCTATTTTGGTTAATCAATTATATAACCATATTGAAATTAATAATTTTTTATTGAAAGTTATTATATTAATTTTGTTCATTTTTTTATAACTAATCTTAGTTTTTTGATATTATTTCTTTTTTAAAAACTTATATTAAATAAAAAAACATTATATAATATATGTTTTATATAATGTAATTGATGAATACTATAATTAATTTTATATATGTTAAATGACTAATTAATATTAATTAAGTAATTTTTATTACTTTATTATCTTAATAAAATTATAGGAGTTTCGGATATGATGAGAATCAGTATGTCATTACCAAAAAAGTTATTGTCTGATTTTGATGATGTTTTAAAAGATAGGGGATATCAGTCAAGATCAAAAGGTATAAGAGATGCTCTTCAGGATTATATTCTCCGTTATCAATGGATGAATGAGATGGAAGGAGAAAGAATTGGTGTTATAACTATAATTTATGATCATCATTATACTGGTGTAATGGAAGAACTTGCTGAGATTCAACATCATTATAAGGATACCATTATAGCAACCATGCATGTGCATATGACCGAAAAATATTGTATGGAAGTCGTTATTGTTAATGGAGACGTTAAAGATATTCGTTCCGTTTATGAGAAAATGATGAAACTTAAAGGGGTTGAACACGTAAAACTTACAAGTACTGCTAATGGTAAGAATTTCGATCCGGATAGCAGTGACGATATCAGGGATACATAAACTCCTTTCTACTTCCTTTTTTTTAGTTTATTATGATAGTTTTTTCCATGTTTAATCCACTTTTTTTTTTAATTGGCCGGTTGGAGTTTTTTAATGTTTCTAATCTAATTTTTTTATTAGCTGATTTTGTTTTTTAATATTTTATAATCTATTTCTTTTAATTATTGATCGGTGTTTTTTAATGTTTCTAATCTAATCTTCTGATTTTTAATTTTTCAATTATTGGTTCTATATTTACATATCCTGTTAGATTTCTCGGGATATAAAAAATTATTAATGACAAACAACATATCTAGAATAATGAAATTTAAAACAACTCCATACCATTCACATTTAATTAAAGATACAGAACGTCTATCAGCATTTTATGAAGGCATATCCCAGTATGCAGAGGATTTGGATTATCTTGAAAATGAGGAAGGTCTGATCAATAAGGTTGTATATGATTTGGGCTGTGGAAGTGGGGTTTTAACCTATTTTGCGGCCTTGTATTTTTCTGCTGTAGTTGGTTTTGAGAAGGATAGTAAAATTGCAGGATATGCTAAGGAGAATCTCAAGGATTTTGAAAATGTATTGATAGTTAATGAGGATGTTTTAAAATTGGAGGGACTTGCCAAGGCTGATTTAATTATATGTGAAATGTTGGATACCGCATTAATTGATGAGGAGGAAGTTCTTGCTTTAAACCATTTCATTGATTTTAAGGAGGATAATTGTACGGTAATTCCAAGTAAGGTTTTGAATTATGCGGAACCTGTTTCAATGGAACGGAGAAATGTCCATTGGGAGGATGATGATTATCATCCAAACTATAATATAATAGGTAAATCCATTTGCTATAGTGAGATAGACCTTCAAAGCAGAATTGATGAGAATTTTGAAGATGTTCTGGAATTTGCTATCAATGAGGACAGTAAATTTAATGGAATTAAGATTACAACCATAACCTTAATCAGAGATAATATTGTCTGTGGTCCAACGCCTATGTTTAATCCGCCGCTTTTTATACCTGTTGATGAGATAAACTGTAGAGCGGGGGATACAGTTAAGGTAAAACTATCATATAAAATGGGTGGGGGAATTGAAACAATCAAAACAGAATTAATCTGATTGGTTTAATTAATATTTTTTGTGTGATATTATGTTTGAAAAGGATTTGAAAGACTTCCTTCATGATTGTACTAGACTTGTTATTTTGGGAATCGGTAATGACATTCGTGGCGATGATGGAGTAGGCCAATATATTGTAGAGAGCTTGAAGGATTTGGGTAAGGAAAGTGATGATGTAATAATAATCAATGCTAAGACCGTTCCAGAGAATTTCACAGGCAAAATCAGAAAGATAGATCCAAGCCATATACTTATAATTGATGCCGTTTTAATGAATGAGGAACCTGGCACTGTTAGAGTAATCTCAAAAGAGCAGGTTGGTGGATTAAGTGTCTCTACCCATTCTATGTCCTTGTCATTTCTAATCAAATATTTGGAGATAGAGAAGCCATATAACATTGTGTTTTTAGGTATTCAACCTGAATCAATGGGCCTTGTTGAGGATATGAGTAAGGTCTGTAAAGATTCCTCAGATAGTGTTATTGATGTTTTGGATTCTCTTTTATAAATTGGAAAAAGTTTTTTTTTAAAAGTTTAAATAGGTGGAACATATTTATTAAAAAAACAGGTAACCCTAAAAGTAAAGTAACAATACAAGTAGATCAAAAAATTAAAAACACAAATAAGAAAAGGTACACTCAAAATAATTATAGTTTAATATCAAACATCAAAAACAAAACAACCACGTCTAACAAAATATGTGAAATAAATAAAAAGGTACTTTATACTTTGGGGGGGTTATGTTGGTGGAAAGGTATTTCCTCATGATACTAAAATTATAAATATTTATAACACTCCTTTCAATAAACAAGATTATATTCCTGTTCTAATTCATGAATTAGGGCATATTTTGGATTTAAATTATAATAAAAAATTTTACCATTTTACTAATTATGTTGGGATATCTAATTCCCCTGAATGGGAAAGTGCAATGATTGAGGACGGGAATTTTAAATTACAATTTGTAACTGATTATGCCTTTGAGAGATATAAAGTATATTTAAATAATAAAAAAAAATAAAATGTTATATATGGAGGATTTTGCAGATTCTATATGTTTATATTTATGGGGAGATAGGGATAATTTTATAAAAAATTATCCGAACAGATCTAAAATTATTGAAAAATTATTATATGGGTGATAAAATGTTTATACCTATAGTTAAATATCCTAGGAAAGAAAAAATTAAATTAAAAAAAGGATATAAAATTATTGAATATGTGGATTATACTAAATATTTTGCAGAATATTGTGTTGTATCTATTTATGATGATGGGGGTAATTTATTAAGTAGAAAATTAAAAAAGAATCCCTATGAAACTCATGTTTCCCTTTACTCTGATGGAGCAGTTTAATCTTTTTTTTTAATTGCTTAAATAAATATTCTATATACTTATTGTAACTATTTTTTATTTTTTTTATCTATTTTTTTTGTGTTTTCTAATTTTCCACTTTTATATGTTGAAGTATAAAAACATAGTAAATATAAAGAATTGTGGAAGTATAGAAAAACAATATTATTCTATTTTTTTAAAGATCATTTATTTTTTTCGAAGATTTTTTAATTTTAATTAATCCTCTATTGTAATTTATTATTTCTTTTATATTTTTTTCCTTTTTTTTTTATCTGTTATTTTTTCTTTTATACTCCTTTTGAAAAGGAAACCTCTTTTTTAATTAGACTATTAAAGTTGAGGGAGTCTGTTATTTTTCATGATTTTGAAAGGTGCCGTTTTGATTCCTAATATCCCAGATACTGGTGGTGATGTTTTGGATGAAGAACTACTGGGAAAGTATCAATTGAATTCTTTTTTATTTTTAAGATGTTGATTTCCTTGGATATTTTTTTAAATTAGTTTATTATTTTTAGAAAATTTAATTAAGTATTATTAATTAATAATTATTTAGTATTCTTGTTAATCTTTAAATTAAATTGTGTTGAAGATTTTATTATTTTGTTTTTTTAATTAATTTATGTGATTATATGAAAATTTTATGTATTGGTTCAAGGCTGTTTGATGATGTTGCGCCTTATTTTAGAGAAAAAGGCATTGAAAGTGTTGTAACAGAATCAAACCCTGATGCAGACAATTTGGATTTGGCAGATGAAGTTTTTATAGGACCTAGGGGAATGAAATTTCCACATGATGTCGCTATAAAGGAAGAAGTGGATGGTATTGTTCCATTAATCGGTATCGATCCTCCTCTTTTAGATGTCGCATATATGAAGGAGGAAGTTGAAGCCGAAAATGACATACCTGTTGTGGCCTCAAATGTTCACGCAGTGCAGATATCATCTGATAAATCAAAGACTAAAGAGATATTTCGTAAGATAGGAGTAAACACCCCTGAGTCTGTTTATGTCTATAAAGAAGACCTTGATGATTTTGAGGACATTATTCATAAGGAGGGCTTTGACTTTCCTGTGGTATTAAAACAGAATCAGGGCCAGGGCGGAAAGGACATCTCCATTGTCTCAGATATTGACGGAGTTAAAAAGTACTTTGAAACATTTGATGGCGCTTTATGTGAGAATTTCATTGAAGGGGCTGAAATTTCAATAGAGACATTGGGATGGAAAGGTGAATATCTGCCGCTTGTACCTGTCTATAAGGGGGATACCAGTATCAATGCAACACATCCCATTACCCGTGTAAGATATGGGCCCACTAATTTTGAAAAATTGGACAATGAGGAGATAAGGGCTACCGCTTTAAAGATTGCCCAGAACATCAAAACAGAGGGAAATCTTGATTTGGATTTTATCTATGATAGAAAAAACAATAAACTATATGCTATTGAAGCTAACACCCGTCCAAGCGGTACCAGGTATTTAACACAGGCAAGCTCCACCATTAACACTCTTGCAGAACTTGTTGATATGGCCGCAGGTGTTTTTTCTATTGGGGATGTGGAATCCAGAATCAGGAACTATTACTGTGCGGAGATACCTGTAGGTACATATGAGGGAGAAATACCTGAAAAAACCTTTAAAGAAAAGGATTATGTTGTTCATGGACCTGTGGGATATCAAAGGGTAACCATTAGGGCATCCTCAAAGGATGAGTTAATATCCAAGGTTAAAGACATTACAGGTAGGGATATTGAAATCTAATTTCAATATTACTTTTTTTACTTATTTTATTTTTAAACATTTTTCATGTTTTATTTAATCATTTATAAAGGAATATTAAATTATAAATAGTATCTAAAACAAACTATTATTAATATAAAATTGAATTTTTGTGATAAATTATGAAGACAGTTGATATTATAATAATGTTCTTTATTACATTATTCTCAACAATATTCTTTACATGGTATATTAGAAGGATATTGCTACAGGCAAAGATAACTGACAGTCCAATTGTTAGTGAGCATCGTCATAAGGCTGGAACCCCAACAATGGGTGGAATAGCATTTTTATTTTCTATTCTTTTAATCACAGCTATTTATTACAAAAATAACTATATTTTAATTACTTGTTTTATTATGGTAGCTGCAGGTATTATGGGACTTGTAGATGATTTGCTTGGTCTTAAGATCTCAGAGGTACAGAAACTTGTAAAGAATGTTACAGATGAGGTTGTACCTATAGGTTTACTTAATCTTGAACCAGGTGAAGAGGCAAGGGTTGCATCTGATAAGGCAAAGGCTCAAGTGGACCAATTACTTGAGGAAGGTAAGGTTGAAGTTATAGATCAGATTCCAATCAAATATGAAACCGGTGAGGCGGAACAAATATTTGTACAATTGTTCTTAGGTGTTTTGCTAGCATTGACATGTTCAATCACCACCCTTGGCGGATTCAATTTAGGAATTTGGGCAATACCTATCGTTGTCATTGCAGTATTAGGTGCAGTAAACACTGTTAATTTAATAGATGGAATGGATGGATTGGCTGCAGGAATTTTAGCTATTGCATCATTTTCATGTATAATATTTGGTATTATCAATGGAAGAATGGAAATTATACCTCCATTCGCTATACTTACAGCAATCTGTTTAGGATTCTTAGTGTTTAACAAGTATCCAGCAAGTATATTTATGGGAGATACTGGTTCAATACTTCTTGGTGCAGGTTATGCTGCAGCGGTAATGTTATGTGATGTTCCATACTTTGGAGTCTTAGCATTAGGAGTTCCAATTTTCTCAGTTTGTGTAAGTTTAGCTCACAGAGCACATTTGATAGAAATGGCTGTAGAACCGCTACACCATGCATTAAACTATAGGGGTATTCCTGAGACAACTATCATTTACTCTTATTGGGGAGCAACAGTTTTATTATGTGCTATTGGATTAATTGTTGATTATCTATTCTTTATATAATTAACAAAACATAATTTCTTTTTTTTAATTTTTTTATTTCAATATTTTTGATGATTTTAAACATTTAGTTATTATAGAAAGTTTTTTTAAATATTTTAAACAAAACAAATCTTATATTTATTTCATTTGATGGAGAATATTTTATGTCAGATTTTAATTTAAGTATTGATGAGTTAGCAGAAGCCATTGGTGGTAAAATCATTGGTAGTGATGATTATAATTGTGGTTATAGTTTCTCTGGAAAATTTGATTTTTTAGCCCATGCTAAGAGGGGGGATATTGTAATTCGTCATAAAATCAACGGTAAAGGAATTGAGATTGCTAAGGCAAACGAGGCTGCAGCCATCATTACTCAAAATCCTTTGGAAAATGCTTTGGAAAATGCGGAACAGTTAAATTTTCCTGTGATTGTAGTTGAAAAAATCGAGATTGCAAATTCATTTGCAATAAAATGGGTCTTTGATCATTTTGATAAAGACTCTAAAAGGGTTGCAATCACAGGTACAAATGGAAAATCCACAACCTCCCACATGATTTATCATATCATTAAAAACTCAGGAGCTCATGTTTTAACCAATACTGATGCAAGGTCTGAATTCAATACTCTAATTGATCCGATGGTATCAAAAATGATTTATGAGGAAGTTGAAGAAAACGGTCCTTTGGATTATGCCGTAATTGAAGTATCAGAGGTTCAGGGATGGTTGGATCATGTAATGCGTGACCATGCTTATTTAATGACCAGTGCTATAAATCCCGATGTTGGAATAATTACAAATGTCACAATGGATCATATTGGACTTGTAAACTCTATTGACGATGTTTTAAGGGAAACCTCAGGACTTGCCCGCGGACTTAAAAAGGGAACACTCATATTGAATAAGGATGACGTAAACGTTAGTCAAATTAAACCAAACGACGGTGTAAACAGAATATTCTTCTCAATGGATAAGGATAACGCTACTCATAATGTGGTATTTGATACGGATAACGAGGTTGTGCTTGTGGACAATGTTGAAATTTTAACCATCGATGACTTGCCATTTAAGACTAACCATTTCATCCAGAATACATTGGCGGCTATTGCCGGAACATTGTCTTTAGGTGTACCTTTAAGTGTTGTGGTTGATGGTGTTAAAACCTACAGACCACTTAAAAGAAGATTCGTTAAATTAAATGAACATCCTGAGATATATGATGACTTTGCACATAACCCAGATGGAATTAAATCAACTGTTTATGCAGGGTATAAATTATTGTCTGATAAAGGCCACCTCTGGATTGTAAACGCAATACGCGGTTCACGTGGTGAGACATTAAACGGGTTAAACGCAGATGCACTTGTCGAGGTAATTACAAGAATTCATGATGAGGACGGACGTAAGGTCAATCTGGTCTTATCTTCAAGTGAGGATGTGGTGGATCATTTAAACATTGTAAAAGATTCTGAAAGGGAAATATTTCTATCTAAATTGGATGACGCAGATATCGAATATACTCATTTCGAACATCTTAAGGATGCATTGGTCAATGTTTTGAATAATGCAGATGTAAATGATACCATATTACTTCTTGGAGCTCAGGGAATGGATCCTGCAGAGAAGATACTTAAAAACATGATGTGATTTTTTCTATCTGTTTTTATTTAGTTGTACTAGTTTTAAAATTTAGTTCAACTATTCTTTATTTTTTATTTAATGTTTTCCGGTTTTCTGTGTTTTTATTTTTTTCTTGTTTTGTTTTAATGGTTTTTAAATTTATCTGGTATCTGATATTCGGATTCGTCGATTTATAATCGATTCTTTTTTATATTTTGATAGAATTTGACTTAGTTTATATAATTTATAAAAATAGTTAAAATATATATGTAATAATAATCTAATAGATATTTATATTGTAAATTGAATACTAATATTTTATATTGATTTAAACTTTAAAAATGAATATAAAATTTTAATATTGATTTGTAATATTCGTTTTAAACCATTAAGGTTTTAAAAACATTAAAAAATATTAATTTTATTTATTTAAACAAATTTAAAAATGAATAATTAATTTATTAGGTATTAGTGAAGTGAAATTCATGCTTATAAAAGTTAGAAGAGATACTTTGATTATCTTACTATTAGCATTTCTACTTATTGTATGTGGTAGAGTAATAACTTATGTGGCATATGCTTCAACTATTCAAGAAGAACAGGGTGTCCCTATTACTGGAGTTCAGATTAAAGGTAATGATGTAATTCCTTTAGAAACCATTAAAGCTAATGTGGCAAGCTCTGGTTTAAGGGAAGGTAGTTATATAGATGGTAGTATGTTACACACGACTAAGAGGACATTACCTCTTACTGAAGCGGTTTCGGATGCTAAGACCTATGCAATGGCCTCAACAATACCCGGTACTACTGCACGACCTATTACTGCAGTGGATATCAAGATTGATAATACCACAGGTATTGTAACTGTTACTGTTGTTGAAGACTTTTCAAGAGTTAATTTAGGTAATTCCACTACTACTAATTCAAATAGTACTAATTCATATTATCGTACAACAAGTTCAGGATAGGAGGGATTAAGTGAAAAGGTCTAAATTAATTTTATTAATTTTATGTGTACTTCTTGCTTTGGTTTCTGCTAGTGCTGTTTCAGCTACTATGAACTGTATTATTATTAGTGATCCTAGTGGTAATGATCCTAATGGTGCTGCCGCAGGTAGTATGTCTTTTGAAGAGAACATGTTTCAATCTACATTTGTAATGTCTACTAAAAATCAATATGCTGTACTTTCTGGTGGTGAAAGTGAAGATGATAGTTTAAGGCTTCAAATGGTTTGTAACGCTTTAGCTGATATTGAAGGTGGAGGTTCAGCTTCATCCTCAGCTGCAGTTGCTAGTTCCTATTCTGGAATGAGGGCAATTGTAGGTGGTCCTAAAGTAGGTATGGCAATTGGTGGTTCTTTCGATGCATATGTTATTGTTGAACAGGACAATGGATCTTATACTGTAACTCCTTATTCAGGTGGTACCGTATCTATTCCTGCCGGTAAAAAAGGAGCGATTATTCACTTGAGGGATAGTCCAGGATCTGCTGGTGGTGCAGCTGCCAACAGACAAGCTATCGCTACCGAGATTGCAAAAGAATTAAGAGATGGATATTCTGCTACACATATTATGGGTACTGTTTTTAGATTGGTATCCACTGAAACTGGAGAGGTTTACGGTGGAGGTGCAGATAACCTTTACTGTGGTATTTCTACCGGTGATATGTTCACTCCAGCAGAGTTAAATCAAAAAGGATATGTGATGTCCGATCCTTATAACAAGGTTTGTCAACAATGTGGATGGTCAGTTGCTTATCCTGCTGCCGAAAACTATAATAGATGTCCATATTGTGGTGGGGAACTAAAAACCCAATATGCATATGATGCCCTGGAGAAAGCTATAACAGTTAGTGATGACAGTGCGAATGTATATGTTTATGGTTCTGATGAGCAAGGTTTAGCCACTACTACACAGGAAGTTGTACAATATGAAGTTTCTAAAAATGGATATAGCTCTACAAACATAGCTTCAGCAATTAACAAAGCAATCAACAATGGTATTATTGTTGGTGTAAACTATGTTGAGGCTAAAGATATTAATGTTAACAAGAATGCTAAGTCTGTAGGTGTATATTATACTGCACTTCCAGATGGAAGAACATCACCTCCATGGAATTTACCAATAAACACATTTTTACTTAATGTTCTTGGAGCAATCCAAACAGTTATCGGAATTGTAATTATAGTTCTAGTAATATTTAGAGGAAGATTGCTTACTTCCTTCCAAAAAAGGAATGAATAATATCTTCTTCTAATTTTTCTATTTTATGTGATATTATGGCTTTAATTTTAATTAGAGGAGAAAACAATTCAAAAGTGCTTAATGCGATATCTGATGTTGAAAAACATGGGGGTCTACATTTAACATCAAAGCCACGAGCATTAGATGCTAATATTGCGGATAATATTGTTTCAAAAATTTTAAAAGCAGATATAAAGAATGAATCCAAAGTTGCAGCTGTATTTTCCATTCAGGAAAATCCGACCTTGGCAATTTCAAAAATTAGAAGTATTCATCCACCTGCACATATCATTGTGGTTAGTGATGAGTATGATGAAATTTATGAGGATTTATTGAATAAGATGGATGAAGCAAAATATTTTGAAGGATATTATTCTGCTAAAGCAAAAAATACAAAAACAATTGATTATAAAAAAATGCCAAAAAAACCTAAACTTTAGGTTTTTTATTAGTTTTTTTATAGATTTTTATTTTTTTTATGGTTTTTTAATTTGATTTACTTTTTTTGGGATTTCTGTTGTTGTTTTTCGGTTTTTTTTTTAATTTGATTTAATCTTAAAAATTTTATAAGAAAGAGTCTTCTAATTTTGGATTAACTTTAAAATGCTATTTTCCATAAAAAGTTAATCTATCTGTTCATCGTATTTTAAAATGTAAACATATGCATACTAATTTTAATTCAATGAATCTGATAAAACATTTTAGATCAATTTTTTAAATCTTAAAATAAGTTGTTTTCATTGATTTCTAATAGACTTTATATATTTTAAAAAAAGAAAAAAATAGTAATTAGATTATAAAAATCTAATTATGGAAAGATGTTTTGTTTAATGATTTTACAACAATTTCGTTTTTTAAAGTTTACTTCTTAGATTTTTTGAATTTTACAATGCTTCCAATAGTGTTTGCACCACTTGAAATATTTTTCATGGTTTCTAAATCTAATGGTTCAACTTTTTCAATTAGATTAATATTTAATGCCTTTTCTAATTTTTTAGCAGTTTTAATATCGGGTTCCATTTTCTCGGATTCTATTTTTGCAATGACAGAAACCTTTTCGAAAACCTTTTCACCTAATTGCTCTCTAGAAAGATGTTGAGCTTCACGTCCTTGTCTTACAACTTTACCATAATTTTCAATTAACTCATCGGTTGGCTCTTCAGGTCTTCTAGAGTAATTGTTTTTGTTGTTATTAGAATTATTTTTTCCAGATTTTTTATTTTTCTGTACATATTTTGGGCGTCTAGGGACTTTTTGTACCTTACCAAATTTGGAGCATTCTTTACAAACATCCATTGTTGCGCCATCAATTTTTATTCTAATTGGTTGACCTTTAATAGGTTGACCACACATTTCGCAATCCATATTTTATAATTGTTTTTTTCTTTTTTTAAACTTTTCTAATATACTAATTTTATTTTATGGTTCTGTTTTTTAAAATGTTGTTCAAGTTTATTTAATTGTTCTATTAATATTCATATTAAGGAAAGTTTTAAGAAAGTATATATATTATGTTTACATAATTTAATATGATATATAAGGACATATTTGTTAAAAATTAATGAAAAATAACTATTGGGTATGTTTAAAAATATTGTTTTCCGGTGAGTTTTTATTTAAAAATGAGTTTTCGCCGTAAAACGTTAGATAAAATGGAATTAAATATTTGAAATGTTTGTTTTATATTATTAGAACAATCTATTATTTTTTTCCTTTTTATTTAATTTATTTTTAATATATGGATGAACATTAATAGAACATATTTCAATTAGGAGCGTTTAAAATGGATGAACATGAAGAAAATTCTTCACAGGCATTACTTACTAAAATCGAAGAATTGAAAGATGAAGTAAACTTGCTTAAAGAAGAAAATACCAAAACAAAACGCAATTTAATGTGGAAAGTTAGAAAACTTGAAAAGGATAAGGTTCTAACTGAAAATGAAAAAATCAGACTAGAAAGGGAAGTCAAATCATTAAGGGGTGAAGTTGAAAGATTTAGATCACCTCCTTTAGTAATTGCTACAATTAATGAAGTAATCGACGATACTAGAATGACTGTTAAAAGTAGTACTGGTCCAAATTTTTTAATCAATTATTCTAAATTTATTGATCCTAAATTATTACAACCAGGTGCAAGAGTTGCCTTAAATCAACAAACATTTGGTGTGGTAGAGGTTTTACCTTCAGAAAAAGATCCAAGTGTATCTGGAATGGAAGTTGAAACTAAACCTGATGTTACATATGATGATATTGGTGGTTTAGATGACCAAATTGTAGAGGTTAAGGAAACAGTAGAGTTACCTCTTACTAAACCAGAATTATTTAAAAAGATAGGTATTGATCCACCTAAAGGTATTCTTCTATATGGACCACCTGGAACAGGTAAAACGTTGCTTGCTAAGGCAGTTGCTAATGAGACTAACGCAACCTTTATTAAGATTGTCGCATCCGAATTTGTTAAAAAATATATTGGTGAGGGTGCAAGACTTGTAAGGGAAGTTTTCGAACTTGCTAAGGAGAAAGCCCCTGCCATTATATTTATTGACGAGATTGACGCAGTAGCTGCTAAAAGACTTAAAAGTTCAACAAGTGGTGATAGGGAAGTCCAAAGGACCTTAATGCAATTACTTGCAGAACTTGATGGATTTGAATCCCGTGGAGATATAGGTATTATTGGAGCTACCAACAGACCTGATATTTTAGATCCTGCTCTTTTAAGACCTGGAAGGTTTGATAGGTTTATAGAAGTTCCTGAACCTAATGAGGAAGCAAGAAAACAAATCTTAAAGATCCATACATCTAAAATGGCTTTAGATGAGGAGGCTGATTTAGATTTACTTGCAACTTTAACCGATGGTTGTTCTGGTGCTGATTTAAAAGCGATCTGTACTGAGGCAGGTATGTTTGCAATAAGGGCAGACAGAGACAGTGTTACTGTCAGCGACTTTATGGATGCAGTTGATAAAATCATGGATGTAAACAGTGATGACGAATTCCAAAAAGAAGCTGGAGTAATGTTCGGTTAAACATATAAGATAATCTAAAATTTCAATTTTCAATTTTTTTTGGAATTTTGATTTACCCTTAATTCTATTAAACGAGGCCAATGATGAACCCTATGAGCTCTGATATGTGATGAATGATGGGCGAACTGAGGCCTTTTTTTATTTATATTCTATTCTTGTTTTTAATTTTTATTGGTTTGCATGGTTTATTTCACTGGTTTGTCTGTGGATTTTTCTATTTTTGAATATTTTTTGTTGTAACTAGTTTTATTTATGGACATTCCTGTTTTGTGTGATTATTTTTTCCGGTTGTTTTTTTTGTCTGTGGATTTTTCTATTTTTGAATATTTTTTGTTGTAACTGGTTTCATTTAAGGATATTCCTGTTTTCTGTGTGGTTATTTTTTTCTGGTTGGTTTTTGTTGTCTATTTTTTCGGTTATACATTTTTAGTTTAGTTAACCGGTAAATATCTGATTGTAAATGCCTGTTCTATTTGGATAAATAAATGATATTGGATACAATATCATGTGATTTATAGATTGTTTTCTTGGTAGCTATTTTCTATAGGTGGTCTGGTATTATATATTCCATAGAAAATTAATAGATTAATTTAAATAAGACCTTTCAATTAATAAATATGAGAAGGCTTTTTGTATTTTAATATTTAACATTATTGGAAGAAATTAAGTTGTATCGTTTTATAATTTTATAGGATTTTTTCATATGAAACGACAGAGTTTAGCAATTTATATAATGATGTTAGGTACTTTCAGTATTCTAAGTACAGAAATGGGTATGATAGGTATTTTGCCTCAAGTGGCTCATTACTTCAATATTACTATAGACCAAGCGGGACTGTTTGTAAGTCTTTTTGCAATAGGTTCTGCTGTAAGTGGATTAATATTACCACTTCTATTTGGTAGGTATAACAGAAAAAAAGTTTTTACCTTATCCCTTTTAATCTTTGTAATATTCACGGCAGTAAGTGCATTTACAACTGATTTTTATATTGCACTTTTATGTAGGGTGATCATATCACTATTCATGCCTATATATTGTGGATTAAGTTTAACTGTAGCTGGTGAAATTGTTCCGAAAGAGGAGGCCCGCGATTCAATTAGTAAGGTAATAATGGGTGTCAGTGCTGGAATGATTATTGGTGTTCCGATAACAGCATATTTTGCTAGCTATTTCGGATATGAAATTGCAATGTTATGGTTTACATTTGTAAATCTTCTTGCATTGGTAGCGACTGTTGTGCTGTTTCCAAGTATTCCCGGAAAGGAACAGTCTTATGGATCCCAGGTATCTGAAGCCAAGAGCATGATTTTCATTGTCTCAGTTTTAGGTGTAATAATGCTTAACTGTGGCCAGTTCTTATCTTATTCATATGTTTCAGAATTTTTACAATCAGTAACCCATATTATTAACCTGGATTTAACAATACTGTTATTCTTATATGGTATCACATCCATATTCGGTAATTGGGTTGGCGGTAAATTACTTTCAAGCAGGCCCCATATAACAGTGATTTTAACTCCAATATTTTTATCTTTAATATTTGTAAGCTTGTTCCTTGTTGGCAGTTCAACAATTCCAACAGGTATTCTTGTAATATTCTGGGGATTGATAGCAGGTATTATTAATAATATACTTCAATTTTGGATTGTTACCGCTGCGCCAAAGGCACCTGAATTTGCCAATGGAATCTTTTTAAGTATGGCAAATATTGGTGTAACCATTGGAACTAGTATTGGTGGGGTTATTATTGTAAATCAGGGTACCAGTTTTATATTCCTTGGTTCAATTGTGGTTTTAATGATAAGCTTAATCCTGTTTGGAGCTAGAATTAAATTAGAACCATCAGCCGATAATTCCTAAAATTAAAACTGGTTTTTTTTAGTTTTTTTTTTTAAATCATCATTTTTTTTATTCTAAAATCTTAAAACCAATTGTTTTTTTTTAAATCATCATTTTTTTTATTCTAAAATCTTAAAACCAATTGTTTTTTTTTTTAAATCATCATTTTTTTTATTCTAGAATCAGATTTCATAATCCGATTTGTTTAAAATTATATATCGTTTTCAAATTCTTTACATGGATTTATTATAATATTATTCGATTATTTCATGTTTATCTGGATTCTATGGAATAATGTAAATTAGATTAATTCTAATTGTTCTATTTGATTAAACAATTTTTATAGAAATTATTGTAAATATAAATACGAAATGTTATATATGTTAATCGATTTAATAAAAATCATGATTAAATATTGGGAGATAATATTTAATCCTCTTTAATTAAGGGGAGGTGGAAAAACTGAATAAGAAGTTAATGTTTGTTATACTATCATTAATATTATTCTTATCAATAGTATCTATATCTGCTGAATCTACAAATGATACAGGAAGTGTTCTTTCTGACAATTCAACCTTCATAGAAGATAATGATACTAGTAATTCTACTGTTAATATTTTAGATAAAACAAATGTGATACTTCAAAATAAATCAGTTATATCAAGTAATGACTCAAATTATACTGTCAGATTAGTTGATTCCAATTCTAAACCTATTGCAAATCAAACTGTCCGTGTTAACGTAAATTCATCAATCTTTTCAGGTGTTACTAATAATGAAGGTTTTATAACCTTTGATTTTAGTGATATGGGGGATGGTAGATATACCTTAACAGCACTATATAAGGGAAATGAGTTTTATGACTCCTCATCAAATTCAACCACATTGTATAAATATGATGGTGTTTTAATTTCTAGTAACCTGAATTCTTATCAGATACAGAATATAATAGACAAGGCAAGTCCCGGTACTAGACTGTATTTTACAGATGAATATTATAGTAATCTATATTTGGTAATAAATAAACCCTTGAGTTTGATTTCATATGTAGGTTCTACATTAAATTCAAGGAAGGATAAACCTATAATAACTATAGACTCTACAGCAGGTCCTGTTGTTGTCAGCGGTTTTAATATTAACAGTACCAGAACCGATGGTATTGTAATTGAAAATGCCTCCAATATCACAATTTCACAGAATACCATTACAAGTAAATCTAATGGAATTAAAGCGATAAAGGTGGAAAACCTTAATATTATAAATAACAATATTATTGGAAATTCCAAATCTGGGGCTTCAATTTCAGAGGGAAATAATATTGACATTTCTAATAATCTAATTCGTAATAATGATTATGGTGTTGGATTGGCTCAAAGTTCTAATATTAAAATATGGAATAATTCAATATTGAACAATACAAAGGGTGTATACTCTTCTGTTGAGTTGAATAACTATATCTATTCTGAAGGGGCTAGTAACCTTAGTATGATGTATAATACTGTTAAAAACAATCATAATGGTATTGAACTAGAAGATGCCGGTAGTGGTATTCAAATATTGAATAACACTATTTCAAATAATATCAATAAAGGTATTAGCTTAAATAAAGTAGGTTCCAATACAATTACCCAAAATGTAATCGAACGTAATAGTAATGGAATCTATTTCGGTACCTATTATATTAAACCTAAAGGTCAGGATATTAGCTATAATGTTATTCAGTCTAATACTTTTAGGGATGTAAATGCTAAGGATTCATCATATGGTTTTGGAAATGATCGTTTAGAAATTGGAAATAATTGGTATGGTGGAAACCCTGCAATATGTAATAAAATTAAAACTGGTTTAATTACATTTGGGGTTAAACAAACCGGTACCAATACAGCAACGGTTACATTTTATAATCCTGACGGTTCTGTGGTAGTTTCTCTTCCTTCAAGAACTATAAGTTATAAAAACAATAATGGTAGAGTCACCTCTATCAGTACAACCGGCTCTTCAACTAAAATAAGTATTGAGGGATCTAATGGTGATAAAATCACTGTAACAATTGATAAAGCTAATCAGCAAATAACTTATCAAGCTTCAAGTGATGATTTTACAGATCCGTCACTTGGTAAAATAGACAGTGGTAATGTTAAGACTCAGGATGATGTGGATAGGAATTGGCAAAAGATTCATGGAAACGGGGGAAACTCCGGTACTGATACTGGAGGAAATTCCGGTGGAAATTCAGGTGGAAACTCTGGAGGAAATGGAACTTCCAACAATCAGGGAAATGGCGGATCAAATTCCGGTTCAAATTCCAATAGCGGAATATCTGGTTCCAGCACTGGAGCAAATACTGCTATAGGATTTTCAACTGCCGCTACTGCTGTTGCTTCATCTGCATCTGGTTCAAGTTCATCATCAGATTCATCAAGTAATGACGGATCAGATTCTGCATCCTCTTCAAGTGATGGTGCTTCTGAATCCTCATCAGCAGGTTCTGATTCAGGACCTAAATTTATTGATTTGGATGAAAACCAGGTTACTCGTATAGCTGGAGAATTTTTAGTATTCTTAATTATTTTACTATCCTGTTACATATATTATAGGGATGATATTAAAAATTTAAGATAATTTTTTTCATTTTTCTTTATTTTTTTTTAGGATTTGGCTAATTTTGTTTTTTATTTATTTTACTTTAATGTCTCTTCTGATTTCATTGTTTATTTTATTTATCTGGTTTTTTTTAAAATTTCATTGGTATTTTTATTTCATTTTTTTATTAAATGTCTATTTCTTCATTTTTTATTTTAATTAGCTATTTTATTATCTTTTTAAGTTAGAGGTTATTTTTAACATAAAAAAATTCCTCAAAGAAATAGTTTTTAAATTTAATTTATAATATATTCATTTCTGATATAGGTTGATTATTTTAACCTTTTAAAGTCATAAAAAATATATACTATTTTTTTAATATTTATTAATGTTCATATCGTGATTTATTTAAGAATCGTTAGAAAAATAATTTAAACCTATTATTTTTAAAAAAATGATTGGAGATTTTGTTTTTAAATAATATATTTGGTTTTAAATCATTATTTTTGATTATTTTTTTATAAATAACATTAATTATTTTAATGATATGTAACTGTTTACTTTAATAAAAAGGAGGACAGGTAGTGAATAGAATTAATAAAATTTATTTGGTTTTATTATTTGTGGCTATTTTATATGTAAGTATTGGTGCTGTATCTGCTGTGGATTCGGATAATGTTACTATTGATTCATCAGAATCTAATCTATCTCTTTCTACTCCAATATCAGATTCCAATATATTACATGATGACAATTCTACTGTTGATACTGTATTTGTATCTGGTAATGGTAGTGATAGTGCAGGTGATGGAACTATAAATAATCCATATGCTACTATTCAAAAAGGTATTGACAATACTCCCGATGGTAAAACCTTAAACATCTCTAATGGTACCTACTACATTAATAGTTCATTGTCCATTGACAAAGCCATTACAATTAATGGAAATGGACAGGTAATAATTAATGGTGGAGGTCAGACTAGGATCCTATATTTGGGTTCAAACTCAGAATTAACCATGAATAATATTGTTTTTACGGGGGGATATGCAGATAATGGTGCCGCTGTGCATGCGTCTAATATTAATCATCAGACCACCTTTAATAATTGTACTTTTATAAATAACACCGCTACATCCCATGGTGGTGCATTTTATCAGAGGGGAAACGATAACTTTAATATCTTAACTGCAAATTCCTGTACTTTTATAAATAATAGTGGAGGTACCGGCGGTATCTTCTATGGTATTGGCTATTTAGGTCTAGGCTTATTCAACTGTATTGTTTATAACAATACTGATGTTCCTTATTATACCAGTGAGGGATTCTCAACTGTAATTGGCTATAACTATTGGGGAGTAAATAATCCTTCAATTTATTTAAATAAAACCTATGTAAACAATTTAAATGTTAGTAAATGGTATGTTTTAGATTTATCCTCTGATAAGGATGAGATTTCTGAAGACGGAACCAGTGTATTCACACTTAAATTTTTAAATAATGATGGTGAGGATGTTTACTCTGGAATTTATATACCTTATATCCCTGCGGAATTCTCATCAAATGGAGGTAACTTAAGCATTGCATTAGCTAATATTACAGATCACCATGTATCAGGTATATTTACACCTTCAAGTTATGGAACCTACACGATAAGTGCTAAAGTTGGAAGTGGACAGGTATTAAACAAGAACATTACCGTCACTAAGATTCCGTTATATGTTTCCTCAGATGCAGAGGATGGTGAAGGTAATGGAACTTTAGCTAATCCCTATAGTTTAAATGATGCAATTAGTAAGGTGAATACAGATTCATATTACGATACCATTAAATTCCTTCCTGGGGACTATACCTTGTCCAATACCATAAATGTTCTATCAAATCTGACAATTAGGGCATATGACGATGAGGTTGTAATTTCCGGTGAATCTAATTACAGAATTTTCAATGTTAAATCTGGAAATACTTTAAAGCTATTTAACATTACACTAATTAATGGAAACGTTACTGATGGTGGAGCAATATATCTGGATTCTAATTCCACTCTTGAGCTTACTTCATGTGTAGTTCGAAATAATAAAGCTGTAAATGGTGGAGCTATTTACGCATCAAATTCCACAAAAGTAGATTTAAAATATAACCAATTTGATAATAATTCTGCAGATAACGGTTTAGCTATTTATAATGCAGGATCTTCAATCATTAATGGTGATTATAACTGGTGGGGTCAAAATCAAGGTCCATCTAGAAATAATATTGTCTATGGAAATATTGTTGCTAGCAAATGGTTAATCGTAGATCTTAACACTACAAAAACCTATTTAAAATCCGATTCTACTGACACTATAACAATAAGATTATTATTAAATGATAATTCAAGCTTCGAAGAGTTTACACCTGATTTGAAACTTACCTTCAATTTTGAAAATAGTACTGATGATAATTATTTAAGCATGTTTGACAATTATACTTTGGAATATGTTGTCGGTGGTGCTACAGGGGACATAAACGGTAGTGCGGTTATTGATGATGAGACTTTAAACTTTTCATATAAATATGTCCCTACATTAGATACTATCTATGTATCCGTTGATGGAAGCGATATAAATGGTGATGGTAGTGAATCTAATCCATTTGCAACAATAGAACATGGTTTAATATATGCTAAAAGTTCCGGATCCACTATTTATCTAAAAAAAGGAATTTATAATCTTAACTCAACAAATATAAGTGATGTAAATATCACAATCACCTCTTATAATGGTGAGGTTATATTGAATAGGGAAAATTCCTATAATATATTTAAGGTTGATTCTACTGGAAGCCTATATTTGAATGGCCTTATATTTGCAAATGGTAATGATAAAACCTATTTGAATTCTGCAATCTATGTTGATGGCGGTTATTTAAGTGTAAATAATTCATTGTTTACCAATTGTAGCTCAGGTAGCCTAGCGGGATATGTCTATATTGTAGACGGAAACGGAACAATTAAAAATACAAACTTCACTAACTTGTATGTAATTGGCGGTTACCGTTCATCCTCAATCGTATCACGTGGTGAAAATTCTTATTTGGAACTTGAAAATATAATATTTGACAATAATGGATTAACTGTAAATGGCAGCTCTGCTCCATCTAGTGAAACTAGCGGAATCTTAAATTATGGCGGAGTTCTGATTGCTAAAAATACATTGTTTAATAACTCTTATGGTAGAGCTTCATTTGTTAGGGCTGGAAACTCAAGATTTATTAATTCAAGTATTTTAAACAATCATGATGACTATCCATTATATGTATCTGAGGGAGGCATACTCTACCTTATTAATTCAACCATTAAAGGAAGTAACTACACAGCCATATCCACAGATACCTCTAATGAAAACACAATCTATGTAAATGGTTCAAACTTTACAGGAAATAAAGGTGTTAATGGTGGTGCAATCAATTCAATTGGAACTAATCTTCAAGTATATGATTCAATATTTGATTTCAATACGGCTGTAAATGGTGGATCTATTTATACTGTCTATGGTACGGCTGATATTATTGGTAACAAATTTATTAATAATGGTGCATCATCAAATGGAGGTTCCATTTATAGTGAAGGCTCAGATGTTATTGTAACTATTAGAAATAATACTTTTAATCAAAGTTCTGCAGATATTGGTGGTGTAATTTATTCAAATGGAATTACAACATTATCCTCTAATATTATGATAAATCCAAATGCAAGTACTGGTAAATACATATTCAATGACTTGAGAATTGGAAATACATATATCAAAATATTAGATAATAAAACAGTATCTGCAAGACCTAATGTTCCTTGTTCAATCAAAGCTATCTTAACCGATGATATGGGTAATCCAATTAGTGGGGGATCTATAATACTTACAGTTAATGGTGAAGACTTTGCAATTGCAGTTAACGAGGGATCAGTTTCACTAAATTATACCTTTACTAAGCCAGGTCTCTATTTAATAAATGGTACTTATAATGGTAGTAGAGGCTATGATGTAATTGAGTCTGACGGTGCTGTAAATGTTTCAAATAATCAAACAGGTCAGACTATTATAGCAGACAATCTTGTAAAGATTTATAAAAACGCTACTAAATTCACTGGATTGTTTTTAGATAAGAATGGTAATCCGTTAGTTAATATTCCTGCAAGCTTTAAAATCTCAGGTGTTACTTATGTAAGGTATACCGACGCTAATGGTTTTGCTGGTTTGAATATTAATCTTAGGCCTGGTGTTTATCCTATTGTTGTTAAGAATTCTGTTACTGGTGAGTCCAGATCTTATAATGTTACTGTTTTATCTCCAGTTAGGAGTAGTAATTTGGTTATGTATTATAAGAATGGTAGTCGTTTTGTTGTTAGGATTGTTGGTTTGGATGGTAGTTATGCCTCTGGTGTAAGTGTTAAGTTTACTGTTTGTGGTAAGACTTATAGTAGGGTTACTGATGCTGATGGTTTTGCTAGTTTGGCTATTAATTTGGCTCCTAAAAAATACACTATTACAACTACTTATGGTGATTTGAAGGTTTCCAATAGTATTAGTGTTTTGTATAGGTTAAGTGCTAGTAACTTGAATATGAAGTATCGTAGCGGCTCTAAGTTTGTTGCTAAGTTGGCGGATAATCATGGTAAGGCTTTGTCTGGTGTTAGGGTTAAGTTTACTGTTTGTGGTAAGTCTTATTATAAGATCACTGATTCTAAGGGTCAGGCTAGGTTAAACATTAACTTGAAAAGGGGTACTTATACCATTGTCACCTATTATGGTACTATGAGGATTTCAAATAAAATAAAGGTTTCATAGGGTCTTTTTTAAATAACCCTATTTTCTATTTTTTTTAAGTTTCTTATTTATCCATTTTTTAATTAAAACCCTATTTTTATATGTAAATAATTAGATAATCTTTTTTTAATCCAATTTTTTTTAATAAATGCAAAAACTTATTTAAATTAAATTACTAAATAACTAAATAATGATGTTTGATGATGATGAAATATTAGCTAATGAAGAAGTATTATATGAAGGGAAACCTAGTTTCATATTTTTCTGTAAAAATGTTATAATAGGTTTTATTCTAATATCTTTTATATTAGGTAGTGCTATGACTGTAATCAGTTCCATTTCTAATATGCAGACATATACACTTAACTTCGTTAATCGTCCTATGGCTGGTATTGTGGCTTTAGTAATATATGGAATCGTATTTCTTATCCTTATCTGGATGGTTTGGAATCTGATCAAATGGTATAATATTAATTATATAGTCACCGATAGGAGAATTATTACTAAGACCGGTGTTATTAGACAAAACAAATCATATGTATCATTTAAAAATATTCAGGATATTCAGGTATCCCAAACTATTTTCCAGAAGATATTGGGCGTGGGCACTATTGAGATAATGAGTGCTTATGATAATAGTGATGTTTCATTAAAATGTATTAGTGGACCAAAGGATATTGAAGAGATCATATTTGATGGAATGAACAATATATCCTCCTCTTTCAATCAAGGATATCCTAACGATTATTATCAAAATCCTAACTATGGATATAATCCCCAGAACAATATAAAAGGGGATTATATTAAAGAAAACTATCCCGATTATAATCCCGAAGAGGAATATCAGAAAGGAAGATATTATGATTCCTTATCTAATTTAAGTAACCAACCATTAGATTCTTATAACGATAATGAAATCTATTATAATGATTATCATGATCCCGATGAACTTGATGAGACTATAAATCGTGCTGTAAGAGATTTGGATGGTAACCTAAAATTCAAGGATGACAAGGTCATGGACAACAATATTCCTAGGGGATATCCCAGATCCAATATTACTTATCAGGGTCATTCTATTGAAGGTCAATATGGCAATTTATTGAATAACCGACACTCAGATAGTAAAGTGGATTATAGTGGTAACTATAACAATAGAAACAATTATCATAGAACCAACCATAATGGAAAACCATATGTAAATCCTAACAGAAATTTTGATAATAGGGGCAGTGGAAATTATAATGGAAACTATGGTAACGTAAATTATGGTAATAGGGGCAGTGGAAATTATAATGAAAATTACGATGTAAATTATAATAATAGAAGCAATGGAACTTATGATAATGGGATAGATGAAGATTTCAATAGATATGATAACAGAGCTAATGAATATTTAAATGAGGATAGCAGTTATCACAAACATAAACAGGAGAATCATTACAAATCTAATAATAAACATAATCGGATATTTAATAATGACTTTCATGGTGCCGAGAATAACACTCCTAATCATGAAAACGGTGAAAAAACAAGTAGTGACGTTTTAGCAAAACATGCTCGTAAATTTAGAAAAAATTAATTCTTGTTTTTAATTTTTTTTTTAGAAATTTTTCAGGTTTTTATATGCTTTATGATTTTGATGTGGCGATAGTTGGTGGAGGACCTGTTGGTTCAAGTTTAGCCTATAGACTTGCCCTTCAGGGTATTTCCGTAGCTGTTTTTGATAAGAAGAAATTTGTTGGATACCCCCTACAATGTGCGGGAATATTAAGTAAATCAGTCTTTGAGCTTAATGACTTACCAGATGACGTAATTATTAATAAGGTTAAAGGGGCGTTTTTACATTCACCAAACTATACCTTAAAAGTTGAAAAAAATGAGACTGAGGCTCTAATTATTGATAGGGTAGGATATGATCAGTATTTAATCAACCGTGCTGTAAACCATGGTGTTAAAGTATTCTTACAACATAAGGTAATTGATCTAAATCTCAAAGAAGGTATTGTAAACACTAATAAAGGGGAATTTAAAGCAAGGATAATTGTGGGTGCCGATGGCTGTAATTCACTTGTGTCTAAAACCATGGGAAATAAGTTAAAATATTCTCCGGCATGTCAATATCTAGTTAGATTAGGTGATAGTGATACCTCTAAATTAAGCTTGTCTCATGTTGATGTTTTTGTAAATAGTAGTGTTTTGCCTGGTTTCTTATGGTCCATACCCCTTGGGGATAATCTGTTTAGAATAGGTCTTTTCTCGGACAATAAAATCAAAGGGGATTCTAATATTCTTGATGATTTTTTAAATAATGGAGGAGAATTTGAAAATAATAATCTTAACATTACCTATTACGAGATAATTGAGAAATATCGTGGAAACATCCCATTTTATGATAAAAACAAGATTATTGTTAAAGATAGGGCTATTTTAATCGGTGATGCTGCAAGTCAGGTAAAACCTACAACCGGCGGTGGATTAATCTACGGATTTTCAGCCATAGACATTGCTGTAGATACGATTAAGGATACACTTTTAAAAGATGATGTAAGTGTTTTAAAGAATTATTCAAAGGAATTTAAAAAATTATACTCTGGAGAATTAAATACCGAGGTTAAGGTTCATAATACATTAAATATTCTATCTGATAGGAATCTTGACTATCTATTTAAAAAAATCAAGGAAAACAATGGTGAAGGACTTATCTCAGAATATGGGGATATGGATAAACAATCCGTTCTTGTAAAGGAAGTGTTAAAAAGAGGATTGTTATTTAAAATTACTCCAAAGGTCATATCAAGTAAAATATCCCGTATTTGGAGTTAAATCCATACTTTTAATAATGATTATATGTTTATATTTTGATTTAAATTTATTAAAAATGAATTTGTTATTTATTTAGGAGCAAAAATATGGAACTTCTTTTAATTCAATCTCAGGAACATGAATCTTTACCTATTGCAGAACTTAAAGCCGTTCTTGAAGCCGAAGATTTCAGGTGCAATATAGAGAAAATAAGACCCGGTTTAACGATTTTAAACTCAATCAATCCGGATGAGATCGATGACATTTATAAAAGGTTGGTTGAAAGGTTGGCATACACTCATCAAATCAATCAGGTAATATCCAATTCCAATTTGGATGATCTAAAAGAGGATATTTCCAAAATAGATTGGAATAATATAATTGATAAGACCTTTGTAGTTAGGGTTAAAACATTTAACAAAGATGTAAATGTTGAGGATTATGAAAGAAAGATAGGCAGTTTAATATTGGATAACTCTGAAAACCTTAAGGTGAATCTAACCAAACCAAATACAAAAATCAGGTTAATTGTATATGAAAATACTGTATATATTTGTATGGAAAAATATATTTTAAATAAAAAGTATTTCCAGGATTTTAAGCCTCATAAAAGACCTTTTTTCCATCCAGGTTGCATGTCTCCGAAACTTGCAAGATGTATGGTTAATCTATCTAGAATAAAGAAAGGCCAATTACTTCTTGATCCATTCTGTGGTACCGGTGGCATGCTTATGGAAGGTGGATTGATAGGTGCAAGGGTAGTTGGAACAGATATTGACTGGAATATGAAGAATGGTTCCGCCATTAACTGTGAATATGCAGGTGTTAAGGATTATAAAACCTATCAAGTGGACATTAATGAACTTAAAATGTATGAGTTATGTGATGCGGTAGTAACTGATCCTCCCTATGGAATATCCACCACCACTGGTGGCCGTAATGATTTGATCTTTAAGGATTTTTTACTAGCAATAAAAAGAAACATGAAAGAAAATGCCCTTTTGGTCATTGCCAGTCCACATTTCGTTAACATAGATCAGTTTTTGGATGAGGTGGGCTTTAAATTATTAGAAAGATACCAGATTAAAATGCATAAAAGTCTAACACGTATCATTTCTGTAATAGCTCTGGATAATTAAATCATTAGAATTTTCCTTTTCTTTTTTATTTTCTTTTTTATGCAATAAATGTAAATATTAATAAACTTGCTTTTTTTTTAAAGTTTTTATACAAAATTTTATAAATGTAAATAATAATAAATTTACTTAATAATCCATTTTTTATATTTAAAAAATTTATTATAGTGATAAAATGAAAATCAATGTATTAGATACGACTTTAAGAGATGGAGAGCAGACTCCAGGTGTTTCTTTAACATCAAATGAGAAATTAAGAATAGCAAAGAAATTAGATGAGATTGGAGTAGATATTATTGAAGCAGGTTCAGCTATTACTTCAGAAGGAGAAAAAGAAGCTATTCGTCAAATTACTCATCAGGGTTTAAATGCGGAAATATCAAGTTTTGCACGTTCTCTCAAGGGGGATATCGATTCATGTATTGACTGTGATGTGGATTGTGTGAATCTTGTTGTATCTACTAGTGATATTCATATTAAATATAAATTAAACTCAAGTCGGGATGAAGTTATAGAGAATATGGTTTCAAATATAGAATATGCAAAGGATCATGGTTTAATCGTGGAACTATCTGCCGAGGATGCAACAAGAACCGATTTTGAATATTTGAAGAAAGTATTCCAGACAGCATTGGATACAGGTGCTGACAGATTATGTCCATGTGATACCGTAGGGGTACTTACCCCTGAAAAGTCCTATGACTTCTATAATAAACTGTCCTTTTTAGACGGACCTCTAAGTGCACATTGTCATAACGACTATGGTCTTGCAGTTGCAAATACTCTGGAAGCTATACGTGGTGGAGCAACAATAATTCATGGAACTATCAATGGTATTGGTGAACGTGCAGGTAACGCGTCTTTGGAGGAGATTGTAGTTGCATTGAACAATCTTTATGAGGGAAAATATACTACCGATATTAAAATTAACCAATTGTACAATGCCTCAAAATTAGTATCAAGAACAACTGGAGTATATCTTCAACCTAATAAAGCTATTGTAGGTGAAAATGTCTTCGCACATGAATCAGGTATACATGCAGATGGTGTAATTAAGAATGCATCTACCTATGAGTCAATCACTCCCGAGTTATTGGGCCGTCACAGAAAATTTGTGGTAGGTAAACATACAGGAACCAAGGGATTAAAGAACCGCCTTGAAGAATTGGGTATTGATGTGGATAAGGAGCAGCTACTTGAAATTTTTAAACAGGTTAAGGACTTCTCCGATAAGGGCAAATGTTTAACTGATGTGGATCTTCAGGCCATATCTGATAAGGTTCTTGAAAAGGATATGAAACAGAAAGTAAATCTTGAAGAGGTAACTGTGGTGTCAGGTAATAATGTTACACCTACCGCATCTGTAAAACTTAAAACAGGTGATTCCGAGATTCTAGAATCCAGCACTGGTTTGGGTCCTGTTGATGCTGCATATAATGCAGTTAAAAAATGTCTTAATGAATTTTCAGATGTTGAATTAGAAGAGTTCCACGTAGATGCAATTACAGGTGGTGCAGACGCACTTATTGATGTAATTACCAAGGTAAGTTTGGGGGATAAGGTAATATCCTCAAGGGGAACAGATTCCGATATAATTATTGCAAGTGTTGAATCATATCTCACTGGTGTTAACAGACTTTTAGAGGAAAATGATGAGGACTTATGACTAGTTTAATCTATTGTATTCTATTTTAATAAAATGGAATATTTTAAATCAATATTCCTTTTTTTTTAATTGAATACATTCATTTTATTTATATTGTGAATTTGAAATCTATTTTAGGATTTGCATTATAATAGATTTAAAATTCATTTATTTATTCTAATTTGCATTATAAATTTAATAGAGGTTATTTATTTGGATAATATTACAGACAATATTAAAATACTGGGTTTTACAAGTGAAATTGATGATGTGTCAAGAACATTAAAAGATATTGACAAATTAAAGGATCAGTGTTGCGATGGGGTTGTTATTCAATTAATTGATGCTAAGGCTATTGGAGGAAAACGTCATGTTCTTCAAGGTACAATACAGGCTATTAAAGCCTTTCAAAGGGGAACTAATTTAGCTAATGATCTGGGTATTGAGTTATGTATCAGGATATCCGCCCAAAGACAAATCTCTAAAGCCCTTAAGGTTTTAGGTCTACATGAAGGTAAAATGGATATTTGTGTTGTCATGATTGATTGTCCAGATTATTTTGTTGATGAGTTAAATGACATGTTTTCTAAAAACAATGATGTATTCAAACCGGACATCGAATATTTGAAAGGTCTTTATAATATTTCAGATAAACAGTTTGACTCAATGTATATCGAGGATATATTAATTGATAAAACTACAAATTTAACTGTGGAAATATAAAAATTTATAAGTATTTTAACTTTTTAACCTTAAATTAATTTAATTAATTCCTGGGTCAAAAAAAATAAATTGTCTTTTTTTTAATAAAACAATCATTATTATGGTGGGAAAATGGATTTATTATTTAAAAAACCTCATGAAGAGACTAAACGAATCATGTCTAGAGTGGCTATCGGTAAAACTCCTTTGGATGAGAAGGATATGTCTTTTACCGAGATTGCCCAATATAATCTTGAGGAGACTATAAATCATAAATACGCTCATATTCTAAACAGTGGTAATGGAGCTATTTTTACGGCTCTGGCTTCTGTTACAGGTAAGATAATTCTACCTAACCAGGGTGGATGGAATGGTTTCAAGCAGATTTCTAGATTTTTAGATAAACCTTTTGAAATGGTTGAAACAGATTTGGGATTAATAGATCTTGAAAACTTGAATAATATCCTATCTTCCCTAGATAAATCCGTAAAAAACGGATTTGTTCTAACTAGTTTTGCAGGGTATACTGCGGAGCAGAACATTAGGGAAATATCCAAAATATGTCATGATAATGATGTAATATTAATTGAGGATGTATCAGGATCTATAGCGGATAGTAAATCAAGACTTGCTAATGGTAAATATTCGGATATTATTGTAGGTTCAACAGGCAGTCCTAAAATATTAAATGTCAGGGACGGTGGATTTATCACATCTGATGATCCGTCCATATTTGAGGACAATAGAATATTACTAAAATCCTTCAAGTCAAATGAGATTACAGCAAGCGGTATCGTATCCGAGCTTTCATTTGCTGAGGATAATCTTAATAAAACAATAGATGCTTGTATGTATATTAAAAGTAATTTGGATAATGTAATATATCCTGATAAGAGGGGTATAAACGTTATAGTTAAATCGGATAATCCTAAAGAATTATCATGGAATCTTAAAAAGGAATTTAATCTTGATGAACATGGTATGATAACCAGATGTCCCAATTATAATAGGGTTAAAGAAAAGGCTGTAGCTATTGAAATTAAGAATCTTGATATATCAGAGCTTGAAAAAGATAACTTGGATAGGATTATTGAAGTAATTAAGAAACATCAAAATTAGTGTTTAAAAAAAATTAGCATTTAAAATTATTTTAATTCTTAAATTCCTGGATTAAAAAAAGGGTTTAGTTTGGATGCTCTTTTTTAAAGAATGCATCTAAACTTGTTTGTTTCGTATGTAAAAGCTCATTAAGTAGGTGACTTGATTTCACATATCTGCTTAATGGAATATTTAAATTGGAACCGACATATCTTACAGCTGATTTTAAATCTTCAAACTCTTTATAAGGTTCCTCCATGGCTTTCTTAATATTTTCCCTAACATTAAACACGCCCATTGGAACGTAACCTGTATAGGCTTCCCTTAATATTAAAAGACCAGATTGCAGATTCATTTGTTTTAGCGCATCTAATACAACCATTTTGCTTGTATAGTAACAGCCGCCAACTGAGGAATATTCTTTCTTGTCCTCGTTAGTTTCATAATCGGAGAAAATTAGTTCCTCATTATTTTTAACTTTATAGAATGCCTCGATCCATTCAAATTGCCATTCTGTAGGTGTTAATATGATTCCGTAATAGTTATTAAGATCCTCATTCTCGTAAACCCTATAGGTATCAAGAATCGGATTTTTCCTAACATCCTTAAGTAGTTCATCTGCTAGACTTGAATCGACAGCGGTAATGGACCATCTGGTTGGTACTAACTTTCTATTTTTGCCAATTCCGAACGCACCTACAGAGAATGATTTCTGAATTGCTGAGAAAGGCACATTCTTCTCATGTAACCTCATTACAGCATCTTTGGCTGATAGGTCAGTATCATAATATGATTTTTCAAGTTGTCTGTCCCATTTTACAGCATCTATATCAAAGTTTTCAAGTATTCCACTAGGTCCATGGGGCATAGACTCCTGTGATAAGCTTGCACCCCTTGGCCTTTTGAGGAAATTTGCTTCGGCATCAGTGGATTTTGATGCAAGTGAAATGTCTTGAAGTTTTTCAACAAAAGGATTATCCAAGTCATCTATCCTCATTAATTGTTTTCCACGTACTAGATTCATACGATACTTTAAAATATCGTCCTGACTTTTATTTTGATTTAACCAGGACTCTGGTGAATCCATGATATAGGTATCTCCTAATTGGTTAGCCATCATTGGTCCTGCATATACTTTAGGATAGTTCCAACGACCTATAAAAACAGAAGGCGGGGTACTACCTTCAAGGTCCCTACCTACATTTACGGATTTCATCTTCATGTCTTTGGTCAATCTCTCAAGATAAGCATGTTTTGTTGTTCTTTGATTTTTACCTTTCATTTTATCCTTTAAAATTTTTTAATAATGTAAAATTAAAATATTCAAAAACATGTTAATTAAAAGTTTAAAAATAAAAAGAGTTGTTTTAATTTATAATCCTACATTGCCAAAAACTGTAGACTATAAAAAATTACTGATAGGAATGTCATTATTAAGAATATCATTAGAACTATTATAATCACTAAAAATATTATTTCTCCGTTGGTAAAGCTACGTCTGATTGGTAGGTTTCTTTCCTTGACTTGCCATAACTGGTTCATTGATTCCTGAACATTACAGAATGTCCATACATCACCAATGATAGGTATGAAAATAAATATTAAAGTGTTTAAGATTGAGTCATAGGATTCTATGTTCTCGTTTCTAATTAATTTTTCATAGTCCCTAAGTAGAATATAATACATAAACCAGTTAACTATAGGTATTATAAAACCAACTGTACGCCAACCTGGACGAATATCCTTGTTAAACCTATCTTTTAATAATGTGTTTGATTTATAATACCACCAAACTGAGTAAAACCAACCACCAACAAGTAAAAGAAGCAACTGTCTTCTAATTGGCAGTATGTCGGAATATTCCTCATTAAGATTATATTGGGTATTGTCTTGAATACTTTCTTTTCTTGTTTCTTCTTTTTTATTTTTGGATTTCTCTTTTAATTCCATTTCGTGTTCTGGTGATACATAACTATTGATAAAATGATTTCTTGAAACGTCGTCCTCATCTTCTTGCCATTTAAGACAGTAAGGACATTTCTTAGTATCTATTGGTATTTTTTTACCACAATAAATACAGTATTTAGTTGTTGTACCATGCATTTTTCTCATCTTTTTAGTTTTTTATTAAGTAGGGAAGGTTTTTAAATTTTAATTTTTAATGAAATTAATATCATTTAACCTTCACTATCATTTTAAATTCTTAAGCAAATTCAATAGTTGCAGGTGGTTTATCACTAACTGAAAGGGATACATGTGTAACTTCAGGAACTTCGGAGGTGATTCTTCTGGATATGTTTTTTATGAGTTCCCAAGGTATTTCAGGAACATATGCGGTCATGGCATCAAATGATGCAACCATCCTTACCACAACTAAATATCCAAAGTCCCTTTGATCCCCTTTAACACCAGTTACTTTTGTGTTTGTTAAAGCAGCAAAATATTGCCATAATTCTTTATCAAATCCAGACTTTTCAACCTCTTCTCTGACAATTAAATCGGCATCTTGACATACCTTTATTTTTTCTTTTGTAAGTTCACCTATAACACGAACAGCTAAACCTGGGCCAGGAAATGGCTGGCGATGTACTATTGCATCAGGAAGTCCTAACTCCTCACCTATTTCCCTAACCTCATCTTTATATAATTCACGGATAGGCTCTACAACTTCTAAAACCATTCCACTTGGAAGTGCAAGGTTGTGGTGAGATTTAATTTTTCCCTGGCTTTCAATCCAATCAGGTGCAATTGTACCTTGAATAAGATATTTCGCATCTATTTTTTTAGCCTCTCTTTCAAACACATCAATAAATTTTTTACCTATTATCTTTCTTTTCCTCTCGGGATCTGTAATGCCTTTAAGGGCATCTAAAAATTCCTCTGATGCATCTACATAAATGAAATTTAATCTATCTTTAAAGGTTTCAATAACCTGTTCAGCTTCACCTTTCCTAAGTAATCCATGATCTACAAATATGGCAGTTAAGTTATCTCCAATGGCTTCACCAACAAGAACTGAACATACAGAACTATCAACTCCACCAGATAATGCTATAACCGCTTTCTCATCCTGGATTGTTTCTTTAACATTTTTTATAGCCTCATCTATAAAACCCTTAGGTGTAAACATAAATCATTCCTCAAAAATCAATTTATTCTGTGTCTTCAGGAGGTTGGAAATCGTCTACTAATTTTAAAAGTATTGATTCAAGACCGTCTTCATTTCCGGCATCCACAGCTTCCATAATAGCATCGTATTTGATGTATTTTTCTATTTTAATACTTTTTTCACCAATGCCTGAGATTCTAAATTCATAGTCTTCGCTACCTATAGGTACGACTAATTTTTCTCTTTTAAGATTTGGTTTATATTCTAATGCTTTGTTTTTCAAGTCTTCTGGATTGTCAATCATTTTTTAACCTCTTTTTAATAGTTTTACAAGTGTAATATCTTTTAAATTTAATCGAATAATATTATTTGAAGTTTAAATCAGTTTTATAAACTATTTTTACATATTTCATAGAAGTTTAAGAATACCTCATCTCCTCTAGGGGTGGTATGTACTTCTGGGTGGAATTGAATTCCGTAAATATCTTTATCCTTATGTTTCATAGCTTCAATATCACAGACGTCAGAGTTGGCAAGTATTTTAAAGTCTTTTGGTAAAGTCTTAACTTCATCCTTATGTGATGTCCAAACATCCATGTCAGGTCCAAGACCTTTTAGAAGTTCCTCCTCTTCGGTAATATTAATTTGAACCTGTGCATAACTTTCGGTCTTTGAGGTTTCTACTTCACCGCCATATTTTAAGGCAATCAATTGATGGCCTAAACAGATTCCTAATGTAGGAACATCAATTTCACCAATATAATCGGAACTATTTCCACTTAATTCAATGGATGGACCTCCACCTAAAATTAGTCCCATTGGCTCTTTTTCTTTAATTTCGTCAACTGTTAGGGAATTGCTTACAAGCTCACAAGGTATATCTAAGTTTTGTAGGCTTCTTTGAATCCTGTGATTATATTGACCTCTATTATTTATAATAATAATTTTCATAATATATTCTCGCTATGATTTTTAAAGTATCTAATGATATTTTTTTAGATATATACTATAATTATATATAATTATAATTCTTTTATATTTTTTTATAATTCAAATGTTTTATATACTAGATTTTTAATATTAATAAGTATGGAAACTCAGGATTTAGTATTTATTTTAATTGCATTACTATTAGCAATTGTAGTATTCTATTTATTTATGTGGTTATTACCTGTAATAGTAATTCTTTTAATTACATTCTTCATTTATATGTTCTTAAATGATAGGTTTGGTAATGGCGGATACTAGATTGTTATGTTAATTTTATTTTAATAATATTTTAACTTAATTTTAAAATTAAGTTATTTTCCTTTGTTTTTATTTATTCGGATTCTTGTTTATTTTTACCTGTTTTCAATTGTCTTACTGGAATTTTTTTTATTAAAGACATCAATTTTTTCATGAACTTTTTTTTTTAAAATATTGTATGGTTGTTTTTTACTAATTTCTCTTAATTTCCATAAAAAATTAAAAAGTAAATGGAAGTTTTATATTTATGCTGCTTTTGAATCCGTTAATTAAAAGTTTATGTCTATAAACGTTTTTGAATCTCCTCTTTTACTATTTTATTTACAGTACTTCCATCTGCCTTACCTTTTAGTTGTTTCATACTCATACCCATTAAAGGTCCCATCGCACCCATCTGACGTTCTTTAATCATTGAATCGTTTTTATCTGCAATTTCTTCAATGATTGCTTTAACATCATCTAAACTTAGTAGGCTTAAATTATTTTCCTCTGCAACAACCTCGGCACTTTTATCAGGGTTTTTACACATGGATTCAATTAACTTTTTAATCGCGTCTTTAGATATCTTATTGGCCTCAAGTAATTTGAATACTTCAATTAATTTATCCTCAGTAATGGAAACTACATCGGTACCTTCCCTTCTAATATCCCTTAAATCATAACTTAATGTGGATGCGACTACTGTAGGATCCACTTCTACCTCTTTTAGGATATTCTCGAATTCATCACCAAGGGCTCTTCTTACAATTTGGCTTGCAAGATCCTCACTTAAATTATATTCCTTGATGATTCTTTCCTTTTTAACATCAGGAAGCTCGGGAAGATTATTTTTAATAGGTTCTATAATCTCATCTGTAATTTTAAATAATGGTATATCGGTTTCTAGATACATCCTATTTGCTGTTGCAAGGGGTCTCATATATTCAGTATTACCATCATCTAATGATTTACGTGTTTCTTCTACAACACCTTCAAATGCAAGTTTGGCTCTTCTGATAACTTCCTCAAGAGCTGATTCTGCAATATCCGGATTGTGTGCTACTATGATTATTGCATCCTCAGGTTTTGCATCTAAAAATTCTCTTAGTTTATCTACCTCTTCCTGAGTAATGCCGTATGCAGGTAGTTCGTCAGTATGGAAAAGGCCACTTACTCCACGTTTTTTGGCGTAACTTGAGAGTTCTGTACCGAATCTTCTGCCTTTCTGAACTTCAACACCTATAAGTCCGTCAAATCCTTTAAGTATAATCCCTTTAATGGACTTTGCTGATTTTAAGATTTTACTTTCAGTATCCTTGAATACCTCATCTAAGTCATATATTGTTTCATCAACTTCAGCATGACGTTTTTCAAGTTCTTCTTTAATTTCAATAAGTTTTAATTGTCTTTCAACTTCCCTTTCAACTATTAAGGGCATTAATTCAAGATTCTGAACACCTTTGATCTCGACTCTTGCACCCTTTGCAATTGAAACATTTAAATCCTGTCTGATTGTTCCAAGTCCTCTTTTTACATTTGTACTACGTAGAACCTGACCAATCATATATGCAACTTCTTCAACCTGTTTAGGGTGATGCATGGAAGGATCTGTTGTAATTTCTACAAGAGGTATTCCAAGTCTATCTAATCTGAATTCGGTAAATTCACTATTGGTGTCCACCCTTCTTGCAGCGTCTTCCTCAAGACCTATTGTTTCTATTTTAACCCTACCATATGGGGTATCCAAATATCCGTCGGTTGCAAGAAGTCCTGTTCTCTGGAATCCACTTGTATTACTTCCGTCAATAACCTGTTTTCTCATGGTATGGAATTCATCTACAATATGCATGTTTAGAAGTGTGGATATTGTAATTGCAAGTTCCAATGCTTCTTGATTTAATGCATGAGGTGGTTCATCATCACATTCTACAAGACAGGTATGTTTGTTAAATGACTCGTAGTTAAAATTTAAGTTTCTCATTGATTCTTGAAGTGCAGCTCTATCCATTTGACCTAATTCACTTTGAGTAGGTCTTAAATTTCTTCTAATTGTTAAATCCACATCATCATCAATAAGTTCAGTAGGACATGAACAGAATAGTTTTGATTTTGTATTTAATTGTTGATGTATTTCAAGTCCCATTTTAAGGCCTAAATCTTTCCAATCATATTTTTCGCTCATTGTCTCACCTAATTTAAAAAGTATTTTGCTGAGGTTCTATCTGTAATTTCACCAGCAATGTTAGTTTCCATAATTTTTCTAACTTCATCTATATCATCAGTTTGTCCTAAAGCACAGCATAGTTTAACATATCCTACCTCGGGAGTCATATCTTCACCGGATATAAGATGTGCATCAATAAGTTTACGTCCTGTACTGTAGACATTCATATTTACTCTTCCATAAATACACTGTGATGTCATAACGCAAGGAATACCCTCATCAGCTGCCCTTTCAAGTGATGGGACCATATACTCAGGTACATGTCCGAGACCAGTTCCCTCAATTAAAAGACCTTTATATCCCTTATCAATGTGATAATCGATAAGTTCCTGGGAGATTCCAGGATAACTTTTAATAAGACCAACCTTATCCTCAATATTGTCCTGTACTTTTAATTCTTTTTCATTCCTCTTAACGTATGGTCTTGTGGTTTCTTTTATTTCACCATCTTTTAGATATGCAATAGGTTCTGAGTCAATACTTCTAAATGTGTCCCTTCTGGAAGTATGCATCTTTCTTACTTTCACACCACTGTGTAATGCACATACTTCATCATTTAATGAATCATGCATACAGACACTTACCTCCGCAATATCAGATTTTGCAGCTCCAATGGAATTGATTAAATTTAAGTGTGTATCTGTGGAAGGTCTGTCGGAACTTCTTTGAGCACCTGTTACAACGATAGGTACAGGTGTTTCAAGTAGGAAACTAAGTGCTGCAGATGTATAATGCATTGTATCTGTACCATGAGCTACAATAACACCTTCTGAACCAGATGAAATATCATCTGCAATGTTTTTAGCAGCTTCTAACCAATATTTTGGTTCCATGTTCTCACTTAGAATGTTATATAAAGCTTTAACATCATAGTTTGCAAGGTCTATGATTTCAGGATTTGCCCTAAGTAAATCTCCAGCTGTAAATGCAGGATGAACTGCACCGGTACTGTAATCAATGATTGAGGATATTGTACCACCGGTAGATATGATGGATATATTCATCTTTTCAGGATCTTTGGTTAATTCCGTCTCATCGTAACCAATTTTTGGTTTATCCTTATGTTCAATTAGTTCAATTGAGGCATTGGTAATTTCAATACCCACATTATATCCACTGTCTAATTTTATAACAATATAGTTATCTTCAGCATCTTCGGATCTATCTAGCAATATACCTGTATAGGAGGTTCCTTCCTTTGAAACTTTCACCAAATCTCCTATTGTTATATTTGCGTTAGATAAAAACTTTTTTGAATTTTCTTTATAAGCCATTTAATCACTTTAAATATTTATTTTCTATAAGTATGGTTAATTTAAAATTTTTAAAATAATAGTTGGATTAGAAATTAAAAATGTCTAATTTCAAATCGTTTTTGGGTTAAAATCTATTTTTGTTTATTCTTCTGCTCCTCAGCATATTTTTTTAGGTCTGCCTCACGGATAACCTTCCTTATGATTTTTCCATTAGATGTTTTAGGTATTTCATCTACAAAATTAATCATACGAGGATATTTATAGGGAGCGGTAACCTTCTTAACATGATTTTGAATATCTTTTTTTAACTCTTCACTAGGTTTGTAACCTTTTGCAAGAACAATTGTAGCCTTTACAACTTGGCCCCTTATTTCATGAGGATAAGCAGTAATTGCACATTCGACCACAGCGGGGTGTGAAATTACAGCGCTTTCCACTTCGTAAGGTCCTATACGATAACCTGAACTTTTAATCACATCATCATTTCTGCCAACAAAGTGGTAATATCCATCCTCATCCTTCCATGCCTTATCCCCACAATGGTAATGGCCGTCGTATCTGGTTTCATGGTTACGTTTAGGATCATTATTGTACTCGTCAAATAGACCAGTGTTATCCGCACTTAGATCGAAACATATTTCTCCCTCTTCACCATAATCGACGGGTTTGCCCTCTTCATTTAAAAGGTCAATTTTAAATACTGGGTTTGGTTTACCAACAGAACCTAATTTTGGTTTTAACCATTTGAAGGTACCAATACTGATAACTGTTTCTGTCTGTCCAAATGCTTCCTTAATTTCAAGACCAGTTAGTTCTTTAAATCTGTTAAATACCTCCGGAGGTAAGGATTCTCCAGCTGTTGAAACATGTTTAAGATTGGAGAAGTCTATTTTTGACAGGTCTTCCTTAATGAGGAATCTGAAAATTGTTGGAGGTGCACAGAATGTATCAACATGATGTTCAGTAATCTTCTTAATTAAATCATATGCGTTGAATCTCACATAATCATAGATGAAAACAGCGGAACCACAGATCCATTGTCCATATAGATTACCCCATACGGCTTTGATCCATCCGGTGTCAGCTGCGGTATGGTGAAGTCCATCTTCTACAACCTCATGCCAGTATTGTGCAGTAACAATGTCTCCAATTGGATATCTTCCATTATGTTTAACCATTTTAGGTTCTCCGCTTGTTCCTGATGAGAAATACATTACAAGGGGATCATGGATATCTGTAGCCTGACTTCCGGTAGGTCTTTTAAAGGTATCATATTGTTTATCCATCTCTTCATGAAGGTTATACCAGCCATCGAATTTTTCATCACTAACTGTGATTTTTATGGTATTCATTTCAAGCTCATCAACAGCCTTATTATAATCTCTAATAAGGTTATCTTCATCAATAGTGATGATAGCTTTCATATGTGCTTTTTTAAGACGGTATTTAATATCATGAAGTTTCAACATATGTGTTGCAGATATTGCAATTGCACCTATTTTATGAAGTGCAACCATTGTATACCACCATTCATACCTGTTTTTTAGGGTAAGGATTACACAGTCTCCCTTTTTGATTCCTAATTTTTTTAAGAAATTAGCAACCCTGTTTGATTCTTCTTTAATATCTTTGAATGTGAAGATCTTATCCTCATTATCGTCACACCAAACAAGTGCCCTTTTATTGGGATCTATTTCGGCGTATTTGTCAACAATATCAAAACCAAAGTTAAAATCTTCCGGTATTTTAAATTGAAAATTTTCCGCGAAATCTTCATATGAGTCAAAATCTACTCTATTTACATATTCACTTATTAACGATGTCATTATATTACCACAAAAAATTATAAAAAATAATAATTTACATTAACACAACTAAAAATTTAGCTTCTTCATTATTTAAAGCAACCATTGCATGGTCATTGGTTGAATCAAAGAATACACAATCTCCTTCATTTAAAACAATTTCATTATTTTTGATATAAAGTTTCATCTGTCCTTTCAGGATATAGTTAAATTCCTGACCTGGATGGTTATTAAAGGAAGGACTTACGTCCTCTTTAGGATCTACTGTTACAATGTACATTTCCGCTTTCTTGTTGATGAAACGTTTACATAGGTTTTCGTATTTGTATTCTTTTCTTCGTTCAACGGACACGCCTTCACCAGCACGTGTAACATCAAATATTGACATTCTACTTTCTTCACCGGTTAAAAGCAATCCCATATCCACTTGAAAAATACGGGAGATTTCATATACAACGCTTGCAGGAATATCGATTTGGCCACTTTCATATTTTTCATAAAGTTCTTTATCAAGATTTAATTTTTCAGATAATTCTTCAGTACTAACATCTGAAAGTTCTCTAAGCTCTTTAATTCTATTTCCGATATCAATATTGTATTCATTCATATTTATAACCTCGATATTTCTTAAAATTAGTTTAAAAAAATTATAATTGCATTAAAATTTTATTATCTTCAAAAAATTAAAACAGTAATTCCATGGGAATCTTAATTTAATATATAAATCATTATAATATAATATTATTATAATATATCTTATAAAGATATTTGATTTAAAAAAGTATTATCTAAAATGGGTTTACCAAAACATTAACTTTATAAATCATAAAACTATATTCTTTAATCAATGTTTATATTCAACTTTATGAATATAATAAAAGTTTGATTAAAGAATTTAAATAAAGTATTGTATTGGTCTAAATAAGATTATTTCATGGTATCTATTAAATTATTAAGTAGATGTTTAGTTGAATTAATAATGTTTATTAATTTTATATAAGTTGAGTTAATGAAATAAAGTTGTTTTAAATAGATTTTTATAATGATATTTTATTAAATTGTTAAGTAGTAGAATTTAAATTGGAATAGTCTATTTCAGAATATTTTAATTTTATAAAATCATTTGAAGGTGATATTATGACAAACAATGAGATTTCAAATGTAGTTTTATTTAAAAGAGGCGACGGTGACAAATTTGAGTTTGATGATAAGTTTGTACGCTTAAAAGCTTTAGATGAGGACATGTTTGTTTTTACTGTAAATGCACCACAGGAAATTGTAGGTAAATCTATGATTTTCTTTGAAGGATTAAAAATGTTTGAACCTGTAAAGGTAGATATTGGTGGAACTGGTGATATTCCATGTTACTTTAAAGGTGTTTCTCCAATTGTAAATAAAGGTTCAAATGGTTTAGGTAACAATGCATTCTTTACAATAACCTTACAAGAACTTAAAAACCCACCTAAATTTGAAGAGGAACATGAATGTGTAAATTGTGGTTTCCATAATTTTACAGCCTAATTCTACACATTCTTTCTGTTTTTTTTAGAGGTTTTCAAAAGTTTATTTTAAACATAATTCCTGATTTCCCATATTTTGGAATTATGTAATCTATTTTTTACATTCTTTGCCTTATTTTTTTATTTTTATTAGAAATAAAGATTTTCTTAATTTTTATTCGTAAAGACTATTTTTTAATTGTTTATTTTTTAATAGAATTTATCCAGACTTTTTATACAAAAAGCTAGTTTACTAACAAATAAATTAGCTATTACTTATTTTAAATCAATATATTTATATTGAATAAAAATTAATATAATAATATTATATTTGAAAATTTACTGTTTTTAATTTTCAAGATTTATTTTTTATTTTTATAAATTTTTATATGTGGATTTCGATGGAAGGAAAGGATATAGTTGTAACTGGAGGTTTAGGTTTTATTGGTTCTCATATTGTTGATGAATTGGTAGAAAATAACAGGGTTACAGTAATCGATAATTTTTCATCAGGTAAAATTGATAATCTTAAATATCCGAATCATGAAAATCTTAAAATCATTAAGGGGGATTTAAATGATCTGGATTTGGATAAAATTTTAAAAGGCACTGATTATGTGTTTCATTTAGCTGCACTTGCAAGTGTGCCTGAAAGTGTTGAAAAACCTTTATTTTCCAATGAAAATAATTTGGATGGAAGTTTAAAATTATTTGTTGCGGCTAAAAATAATAATGTTAAAAAGGTAGTCTTTTCTTCGTCAGCAGCAATATATGGGGAGAATCCAAATATTCCCCTTAAGGAAACTGAACCATATATGCCGGAATCACCATATGCAGTACAAAAAGCAGGTTCTGAATTGTATCTTAAGGCTTTTAATGAAAGTTATGGCTTGAATTATGTTTCATTAAGATATTTCAATGTTTTCGGACCTAAACAAAACATCAACTCCTCTTATGCTGCAGTAATTCCTAATTTTATTTATGGTTTGTTAAATGGTAGACAGCCTACTATATTTGGTGACGGTGAACAGACGAGGGATTTTATTTATGTAAAGGATATCGTAAGGGCCAATATTCTTGCATGTGAGTCTGACTATAATGGTATAGTAAATATTGCAAGTGGTAATGGTCTTTCAATTAACCAACTATATGATATTATCACCGAGGTATTGGGCAGTGACATAAAGCCTATTTATGAAGACGAACGTATTGGTGATATTAAACATTCTATTGCGGATATATCTAATCAGAAGAATATCGGTTTCACTGTCGATTCAAATAACTTTAAAAATCAACTTAAAGAAACTATTAAATGGTTTATGGATAATCCTCAATAGTATTGTCCGATTATTTTAATAGGTTTTTCCTGTCTTTCCTTAAACCATGCTTTTTTTCACTTTTAATATTCTGATGTTTTAAAATACTATATATGTCGAAATAAATTGAACATTATAAAATAGTGTATATTAAAATTTCCTTTCTCTTATATTCAAACTAATTATTATTTTTAAAATTAATGTTTATCTTTGTCTTATTTATTTATTTGAGTTTAATTTTTAATAGATTTGTTTAAAACTAGTTTTATTGATTTTATTTCTTAAAAATACAATTTTAAGATATAACTTTTTATACATAAAATTTATATATTATTTAATCGGATAATTAATACTATGATATATCTAATTAGTGAAACCTCATTATTGTTAAATTATCTAATTACAATAATAGTTTCTATTGCAGTGGCTTTACTTTTAGGAATGCCATTTCTTCCAGAAAAACCTAGAAGGTTTTCATGGACTAAAAGTGCTGTTTTTCCTACAGCTATTATAGCTATGGGTATTTTAGCATTCTGTTTTTCAATTAATTTCTATTGGTTATATGATGGGAAATTACTTGCGATAATTATAGGTGTTTTATCAGCAGTATTTGTGAAATATTTATTCAGATATGTATTTCCTGATTCACCAAATGCAGAGGGTGGAAATAATGAATGAGATTATCGGATTAATCATAGCGGCAATTATTTCCTGGCTTAATTTTGTACTTATTGATACGTATTTAGGTCTTCCTGAGGAACCTGGTGTTAAAGGGGCAGATAATGTTGGACACTCTATTAAACAAAGGGGCGGAGATTTATCTGGCGGATTTTTCCAAGGAAATATATTATGTTCTCCAGATGCATCCGCAGGAACTTTACTTGCAAGTATCGGATTTATGGTTCTAGGAATTAATGGTGGAATCCTTGCTGCATTTTTAGTTTATATTGGAAATAGATTATGTGCAGATCCAGGATATGCGGGAACTACCGGTGCTCTTACTATGACTGTAATTCTTACAATATTCTGTGATTATCTCGGATTCAAGCCGATTATGTTTGTTGTGGGTATGGTAATTGCAATATTTGTAATACAGGGTATTCACCATCCTGCAAGTACTAAACTTCTCGGTACTATTGCAAGGAAATTTAATAGGTATACTAAATTAGAATAATTATTGAAAAATATCTAAAAATCTATTTAGATAAGTGGTTAAGTTTTAAATAAAGATATGGGGCGATAAGATGTATATGGAAATTTTGGGTATTATTACTATTCTCATGGCATTAAGAGCTTTAATAACTCAAAATAGGGCTGAGAAATTATTGTATATTAATGTTATCGGATTTTCAGTTCCTGCTATGATTGCATTATATATTAATACACCTTTTGCATTGATAGTTGCAGCTGTATTCTTTGTCTGTTCAACAATTAGTTCTAATGCAATTGCATATACATTAAATAAATTGGATGATGAAATTGTCTTAGATGGAGAATAAAAATGAATTTTCTAGGATTTTTTAACATTACTACTGTTGCTTTAGCTTTAATGTTTATTGGTTCAATTGGTATGTTAATTGTAAAAAAACCGATAGATAAAGTTATCTTGTACAGTATTGTTGATGCTGGTTTTCTACTTGCTGTAGTGACATTTAAGTATCTGGATGTTGCATTTGCCATAGCAATTTTAGGTCCTGTATCTACTATCATTTTCTTAATGTCAATTTTAAAAATTGATAGAATTAGGCATAATAATCGGGAAGGTGGTCCTAATGTTTAATATTTACATATGGTTTTATGCAGGAATTATTCTGGCTGTTGTAGGTACTTTAGGTGCTTGCTGGGGTCCCGGTGTAAAAGACCCGGTTGTTAGGACTATGAATACTGAGGTTGCTTCAGTTGGTGTTTCATTAATATTATTATGTTATAACCATACATTAGCTCTTTTAACAATGATCGCTACATCTGTTATATGTACATTAATTCTATTTAGAGCTATTTCACGTTTAGAAGAAATAGGAGCTGATGTTTAATGGTATTAAAGTTTAAGGGGTGTAACTTATGAGAATAGGAGATTTATGGAATAAGTTAGCTACTCCTAAAAGAATTCCACGGTTATTTGCTTTGATTTTAGGTATCGCTTTAATCATTGGTCTTTTAATTCCGGTCGGATTAAATGTAGACCAAATTTATCCAAGACCTGAGCCTCAGGTTCAAGTGGATCAGGGTATGGCAATGGCTCCTTATGCCCGTGGAGGTGAACCTCTTAAAGAGAGAGGTATAACTATATCTCAATATCCACAGTATGAGCCTAATTTAGGTTGGATTAACTCTTACGTTTCACCACTGTCTCAATTTGTTATGAGCATATCACCATACTTTGGTACGAGTATCTACTCATCTCCTGGTGGACTTATAGACGAGATTTTATACTATACCAGAGGTTTCGATACGGTTCTTGAATCTTCAATTTTAATGATGGCATTTATTATTGCCTCATGGTTATGTGTAAACTATACCATGAATAGAAAGAATGATCCTGAAAATATTAAGAAAGATATGAAGGTTGCAATATCTGAATCTGATAGATTGGCTTCCGAGGTTGAGATGAATAATCGTAAAGCTCATATTAAGCAGAACAGGAGGGACAATTAATGTTAGTTCCTACAACAGTTCCCCTTATATATGCAAATATGTATCTGCCTGCATTTTACACGGCAATAATTGTAGGTTTCTTTACATGTATTGCAATAGCAATGCAGAAACGTGATATCCATGTTCTTATCTTAACCGATTTAATTGGATTTGCAATGATTATCGTAGTTGCCGGTGTAGGTACAGATTTGGCTGAGTCATTTATTCTACCAGGTTTGGTTGTGGAACTTGCGGAGATTATGGCAATTTCCGAAATCTTAATATCCCGTGAAATGAGAAAGATTTCATCAAATCAACCTAATGTATCTTTTGCTCCAATGCCTATGGATTACAATATGGAAATATTAACCACCGCTCCAAACTTCTTAAGTTTGATTTTACTTGCTTATGGAGTTTTCTTAACTGGATTCACAGGTGGTGCAGTTGCAGGTGGAGGTATCTTATTATATATCCTTTCAAGAAAAGCAAGAGGATTACCTGTACTTGAATTAAATGGTATTTCCGGTATATCTGGACTTGGCTGGTGTATGTGGATTATATCTTTCTGGTTGTTCTTTACCATGCCACAATATTGGTTATTATGTTTATTCCTTGCAGCTTGCGGATTACTCTTAAAAGTTGCAACAAAAATGGGATTGATCGGAGTCCTTATGAGAGAAGATTTTGGTAAAAAATAATTAATTAGCTTAAACTAATTAATTTTAATATTTAAAATATTAGTTGTTGAATTAAAAATTTGATAGAGGAAAATTATGAGTATTGCAAGTTTAGGTGGAAATTTACTTGGGATAGTACCTTTAGGGGATATTGTATTCTATTTAAATCCATTTCATTTGTTCATGTTTGTGACTATATTGATATTCACGTTTCTTATTGCTATAGGCCATACGGAAACTCAGGTTGAAGCCGAGTTCGGTACACTTGCAGACAAAAGAAAATCTGTAGATATTAAGGAGTTTAAAGCAAGAAGATTCTTATCTGTGATTTGTGGTATAGCTACAGCAGGTGCAATGATTACAGGGGATTTATATAATTTGACCTTATTTATGTCCCTTGTCGGAATCTTAAATATTGGTATTATATCATCAGTAAAACAAGTAGATGTTTTGGATTCTGTTTTCCAATATGGTTTAATTGCGATGATGTGTAGCTTACCATTATTTGGAGGTGCAGCAATTGTTCTTGGAGCATGTGGAACAGTAAGTTTACTTGCAATTCAAAGTATGAAACCTACTGCAATGATGATTTTCGGTGCAATATTAATATTTATCGGAGCCTGTGGTGAATCAGGTATAGCGCCATTCTTCGCATCTAAAGCAGAGATGTTTAGGACCCCAGGTTCTCCATTTTTATTAATTGTACATTTAAGTTCATTATTTATTATTATAAGGGTAATTGAAGTATTACTCATTATTTGTACTTAGAAAAGGTGTTAAAAATGAATAAATTAAAAACTGTAAGTAGCATATTACTTATCATATCAACAATTGCAATATTATATGCCTTAATATTTAATCCTGCAGATTGGATTGTCTATGCTGTAGCAATTGTATTTATACCATTTTTTATCCTTTCATTAGGTTTACTTACTATGGCTAAACCTAAAAAAGATGAGAAGGAGGAAAGAATACAGGAACCATTTATTGGATATTAAATCCTTTATAGAGTGTGTATTCGATTTATATGTATAATTTAATGGCAGATATTCTAATAAATGTAATGATAGCTTTTCTTGCTGGGAGCTTACTTTTAGGTTTACATAGGAAAGTTATGGCTCGTGTTCAGTTAAGGCCAGGACCTCCTTTGATTCAGTATTTATTACATTCTTTAAAATTTTTCTTTAAAGAATCTTCATGGCCTAAAACAATTTCAAAACCATTTTACATAGCAATTGTAACTATATTATGTGCTATATGGGTTACTGGTGTAATTGTTGGTCCTGTAACCTATGGATCCTTAATGGTAATGTTTGGTATCTATGCGGTTCATAAGATTGTAGAACATAACTCAGGTTCCTCATCAGGTTCTCCCTATGGAAAACTTAGTTGTGTAAGGGCGGTTTTCTCTGCTTCATCCGAGCTTTTATTGTTTGCAGCTATTGTACTTGTTTATTTGGAAACTCATACAATGAATATTGGACAAATAATATCTTATCAATCTGCACATGGACCACTAATATTTTCAATTCCACTTGCGGCATTGATGTTCTTTATGATTATTATTACAAAGGCTCCATATTCTCCATTTGGAATTACTACAGGTAAGGATATTATTTCCGGATTTGAAACGGAACATTTCGGATTCCTAAGAGGATTCATAATGTTTTCCGAATCTATGTTATGGTATGTTCTATTATGGTTGTTCCTTACAATATTCTGTGGACCTTTAACAATAGTGGGTTATGCAATTGGAATGATAATAATATCTGTAATTACAGGTTTTATAAGTGCCACAACACCTATGTTAAATCCAAACCACTCAGTCATGTCACAGTTTACAATTGCAGTTATATGTGTATTTGGAACATTAGTTCCAATGGTAATTTAATTAAAAAATGAAATACGGAGAGAGAAAATGAGTCAAGAAAAAGACTTTTTAATACTTACATCATTAGTAGCTATTGGTATTATATTTATTAGTGGACTTGCTGTCATATTTCAAAGTCCTGTTGTTTTGCCACTTGTAGTTATAGCTATACTTATTGCTCCGTTAATATTATATCAATATACAGAGAAAGGTTCAGAACTTGCAGAAAATCTAGAGAAGATAATGTTTTTCATTACCTTTGCTGTGATCTGCATTTCAATTATATTATTATACAGACCATTATAACAGATTATTTAAATTAAAAACAAACCAATCAGATGATGATTATGATAGAACAATTACATGTTTTAATATATCTAATAGTTTTTATAGTTGGGGCTATTCTTGGTCTTCTATACAGCTATCAAAAACATTTAGAACCATATATTATTAAAGAAACCAATATACCAATATTAGTTATGGCTATTCTTGGTTGGTTTTTATTTGTTAACTACAGTCTCCTTAACTTTATTCCAAGCTTTATTGTTATAAGTATTGGTCTATTCTTAATAGGTTTTGTAATAGATATGAGACCAGGTTATGGTAGAAGAGAAACTGTAATTGGTATTATAGTTGCAGTGGTAATTTGGTTTTTTACACAATGTTTATTTAATATAATTTAATTTTAGTCTATTGGTGATTATATGGATGATGAAGAGAAAATGAAACTTTATAAATTAAGAATTCTTAGAAGTTTCAAATGGCATGATGATTTAATTGTTCCTTTATCTAAAGAACTGGGAATATCTGTTGAAGAGTTTGAGGATATTCTTATGAAAAATTTAGACATGTCCTCATTGGAGGCACTTCACTCAACATATGAATCAGCAATTCCTGAAGAAATTATGATGAGATTACATATTGATTTAAGATTTATATGGTATGTGGATGTACTTCAATTGCTTTCACAGGAGGAAGCAAGGGATATTAAATTTAAATTGACAGAGGAAATCCTTCATGGTAAAGATTACAGTGATGCGGTAGATGAAGGAAGAAGGATATTGGTTGAAAAATTAAGATAATTTTTATTAGATAATAATTTCAGTTTAGAGGTAAGAAAATGTTAGATCGTCTTAAGGATATTGTACGAAAAACCTCAATTAATGTTTGTATTGTTAATTGTGGCGGATGTAATGGATGTGATGTAGAACTCGTTGCATGTTTATCTCCTAGATATGATCTTGAACAATATGGTATTTATTTACAAAACAACCCTCGTGATGCAGATATAATACTTTTAACAGGACCTGTCACTGAACAGTGGGAGGATAAGTTAAGAAGAATATATGCTAAGACTCCAGAGCCAAAACTTGTTTTAGCTGTTGGAAACTGTCCTCAAACGGGAAGTGTTTTTGCTCAAGAAGGTGGTAGGGTTAGTGCTCCAGCATCTAATTTTATCCCTATAGATGGGGCTGTATCTGGCTGTCCTCCAAGTCCTCCTGAAATTATTAATGCAATTTTAAATGTTGCGCCTGATGCCATGGTTGCAAAAAGTCATGAGAACAAGAAGATTAAAGATGATGAGGATGAGGTGTAAGAAATGATAGTACCTATAGGTCCGGTCCATCCAGGTTTAAAGGAACCTTTAAGATTAAAGCTTGAAACTCAGGGTGAAAGAGTAGTCAAAGCTGAAATAGATTATGGTTATGTCCACCGTGGAATAGAGAAGATTATGGAAGGTAAAACCTGGCAAAAATGTATTTATCTTGCAGAAAGAATATGTGGTATTTGTTCCTATGAACATACCCAATCATTTGCAGAGGTTTTAGAGCATATGGCGGGAGTTTACGCACCTCCAAGAGCCCAATTTTTAAGAGTCATCACTAATGAATTGGATAGAATTCAGTCCCATTATCTGGCGAATTCCACATTCTTTAAATGTTTGGACCATGAGTTATTATTCATGAAAGTATTGGAACTTAGGGAATATGCTATGGATTCTATTGAATTGTTAACAGGTAACAGGGTTAATATGGGTTGGAATGTTCTTGGTGGAGTAAGAATGGATGCCAATGAAGAACATTTCAATGCCATACTTGAAAATCTTAAGGTCATTGAGGAAAACCATGATAGGATAGTGGAATTATTCTCTGAAGGTTCTGTTTTAGCTTTAAGGACTAAGGGTGTAGGAGAAATGACCAGAGAAGAGGCATTAAAAGGTCGTGCAGTAGGCCCTATTGGTAGGGCATCAGGTCTTAAACATGATTGCAGGGAATTCCATCCTACCTATAGAGACCATTTGAATTTCTCTCCAATTTGGAGAAAAGAAGGAGATAACTATGCCCGTGTTATGAATAGATTTGATGAAATACCCCAGTCAATTGATTTAATCAAACAGGCTATTGATAACATGCCTAAAGGTGATATTAGAGTACCTGTTGAAGTTAATACAGGTTACAGTGAATGGGTAAATGAGGCTCCTCGTGGTGAAGTAAAGTATATGTGTGAGACAAACGGCAATTTAATAAAACATATTTCAATACGTACTCCAAGTATTACAAATATAGATTCATGTGCTAAATATATGTTGACTAATGTTCCAACTGTTGCAGATGCAGTGGCTACATATGCATCATGTGATCCTTGTATTGCATGTGCTGAACGTGTTCAAGTTTTAAATAGAGACACTAATGAAAAAATCGTAAAAGATATGTTTTAAATTCAATTAAAAGATGATGGTTTATGAGTTCTTTAATTTGGTATGTATATGAATTTGCAAGAAAAACCTGGATCAATCGTTTTACTGATGCAAAATCTCATAAAGAATCAGTTGAAAAACCTTCTAGATTTAGAGATTTTCCAGTTGTTATTAAGGAAAATTGTATTGGATGCGGTTCTTGTATTGCAAGTTGTCCATCTCCAACAGCAATTAAGCTTGTAAGGGATGAGACAACTGAAGAAGCAGAAGGTTTAGTCTATCCTGTAATTAATGAGGGTGGCTGTATTAGATGTGGTTTCTGTGCTGAGGTTTGCCCGTCTAATCCAAAAACTTTAAAATGTGGAGAAAATCATTTAATTAAAGAAGATTTCAATATCATTCCATCTAAACGCAGATATATTGTTGATGATTATTTATGTATTAAATGTAATTCATGTATTAAAGCATGTCCCGTAGATGCGGTTTCAGTTGTTGACGGACATGTAAAAGTAAATCAATTAAAATGTATTGCATGTGGAGAATGTGTTAAGGCTTGTAAAGTTAAAGGTGCTATGAAAGGAATATTTATCGATAACCTACAAGATCAAAGAAAATTGATTAAACTAGTTGTTGACAGTCTGGAAAAATATATTGAAGCTCAACAGGAAGATTTAGAAAAATTGGCTCCAGAATCATTGTTACAATTAAAATTTCCAATATCAAATATCTGGGATGAGGCATTAAAGATTATTCCGGATACTGAAATTGCACATGAAATAATTGAAAATGCAGTTGACAGATTAAAGATTAGGGTTATTACATGGAACAGTGAAAAGTGTATGAAATGTCAAATGTGTGTTAAGGAATGTCCAATTGGGGCAATTAGTTTTGATGAAGAGAGAGATACCATTGTAAGAGATCATGATAAGTGTTGTAGATGTAGTATTTGTTTCCAAACTTGTCCATTTGCAGTGATTAAATTATTCCTTGCTAAATTTGTACTTGACTCTGATGATGAGGGTAATGAATATGCCTTTATCACCGTTACTCCTTCCCAATTAGATCATGATTTTATAAAAGGTGAGCACAATGCAGGCTAGAGAAGATTATGAACGTTTCGGAAAACCTATACGTGAAGTGGAAGTTCAATGGGATATTGATGATAATAAATGTGCTCATTGTGTTGAAAAACCATGTTTAAAATCATGTCCAGTTGAAGCCATCTATTTGGATCCTAACGGCAATATTAGGATACATGATTCATGTTTTGGCTGTGTACTATGTAGAAATGAGTGTCCTTATGATGCCATCACAATGACTACAAAGATTGCGGAACCAATTAAGGAAAATGTTCCAAATATTAACAAGGCATTATGTAGAGCATGTGGGGCATGTGTAGCTAATTGTAAAACAGGGGCTATTCACCTACGTTCAGAGGGTTCTGAGACTTTCAGTGAGATCGATGAAGATAAATGTATGAGATGCGGATATTGCTATAGGGTATGTCCTACAGATGCAATTAAATATGGTGAGATATTGCCTAGAACTGTTAAAGGTGGAAAGGCGATTGTTGTAAACCATAAGAAATGTATTGGTTGTTTAACCTGTGTAAGGGTATGTCCGTCTAAGGGTTCCATTATTATTAGTAAAACATTAAAGCTACCATACATTAATCCAGGATACTGTGCAAGATGTGAAGAGTGTATGCATGCATGTCCTTCCACGGCAATTAAATTCTCCTCACGTAAAAGAGCATATGCCCAATATAGTAAGATTAGAACCTCCGATACCATATCAGAAATTGTGGATAAAGATGTTTCAGTGTTGTCTCATAACATTTCAAGAATTGACAGGATCTTATCTGATTTATCACTTCAATTTTCAAAACATTTGGATGAGGTAACTGCAGAGAATGTAAAACCCGATGATATCATTGAATCCGAGAATTTATTTGAACTTAAATTTAACGCATCAGAGGTAATTACTAAAAAATTTGAGGATATCACTGGTTCAAACTTTAAAATAACAGAAATGAATAATTTGATTGATTCATTCCCACCGAAAAGAAGAATATTTATAGATGAGTTCAGATGTATTGGCTGTGGAGAATGTATGAATGTATGTCCTGTAGATGATGCATTATGGTTAGATACTCCTGCACCGGTACATGTTACAGATTCATGTGTCTTTTGTGGTAAGTGTGTTGAAGCTTGCAGGTTTGATGTCATTACGATTTACGAGGAATCATTTGAATCCAAAGGCGATACAATCTATTACTTGTCCACAGAGATTCAAAAGCCTAGGGAAGGTAAACTAACATTATCCAATATTAGATGTTTATCTTGCGGTGTATGTGTGAATAACTGTCCTACAGATGCACTTGAGATGGTAAATGATAAGGTTGAATATATCGAGGATAACTGTATTTATTGTAGGGAATGTGAATGTCTATGTCCTGTAAATGCAATTGACATTGACATTATTAAGGATTGTCAGAACCCTGGCGGTGAAGATACTGATTCAAATAATTCAGAAATGTTGGATTCTGATAATGTTGATGCTCAAGCTACAGATTCAGATGATGGTGAAGATTCTATAAGCAATAAAACAGGCTCTGATATTGTAGATTCTGATGATAATAATCAACTTACAGATTCTTAAAAACCAAAATACTGTTTCATTTTAAATTTTATTTCATTAATTTTTATCATTTTTTTTAAATACTTTAGATTAGGAGGATTAATTTGAGTAAGAAAGTTTATGTAACAGATTGTGAAGGTCCATTAACTATTAATGATAATGCTTATGAGGCATGTTCCCATTTTATTCAGGATGGCAGTAAACTTTATAAGATTTTAAGTAGTTATGACGATTACTTAGTTGAAGTAGAAAAGAGGGAAGGTTATCATGTTGGTGGAACCTTGGCATATATCACTCCATTCTTTAAAGCTGAGGATATTACTAATCAGGATTTAATTGATTATGCAAAGGAAACCTTAAAAACTGTTAATGGTGTTGAGAATTCATTTTTCATTGCAGAAGAATTCATTGACTCCTATATTGTAAGTACAAGCTATGGTCAATACATTAGAGCATTATGTGATAAAATGGATTTTCCATATGAGAATACTTATCATACCGAGGTTGATTTGGATTCAATGCCTATTACAGATGAGGAAAAGGTTAAAGTTGAGGAATTCAGATGTAAAATCCTTGAATGTAATCTCATGCAAGATTATAGAAATAATCTAGATTCAGAAGAGCTTGAAAGGGAAGGAGATTTACTTGATGATATCTTCTTTAATCAATTTAAGAACATGAGTTTTGCAGAGGACATGTTTAACATTAATCCCGTTGGGGGTATTGAGAAAGAAAAGGCCCTAAAAGATATTATTGAAAAAAATGATATCGATCCTAAAAATGTGATTTATGCAGGAGATAGTATTACAGATTTGGAACCTCTTCAATATGTAAAATCACATGGGGGTTTGGCAGTTGCATTTAATGGAAATGAATATGCAATAAATGCAGCTGAAGTTGCAATTATATCCGAGGATGCAATTCCATTTACAGTAATTCTTGATTTATTCTATAGAATAGGTAAATATTATACAATGGGATTTATAGATCAATACGAATTTTTACCTGAAGGTATGTATGAGGGTTTCAGAATTAGCCACCGTTTCTTAGATTACTTTAAGGAACATTTCGATGGTAAAAAATATCCCCTTATTGCTAAGATTACCGATAAAAATAGAGACGAACTAGCTGATAAAAGTATTGAAATGAGGGCTAAGTTACGTGGTAAGGATATTGCATCAATTATGTAAGTTAAGTTTATAATAAGCAATTGCTTATTTTATAATATTATTAAATTCGTGATTCAAATGACAGATTATAGTTTAGTTGAAGATACATTCTTTGAAAGTTTCAGAGGAAAATATATACGAGCATTAATTACTGCTGAAGATGAACAAACCGCAAAAGAGGCAGCATATGATTCTACTGCAACACCAAGTTCAGTTATTGGAAGAATTGAAGGTGGAGTTGAAGGACCTGTATCTGCCAATTTCACTCCTGACGGAAGACCGGGATATATGGCTCAATATTGGTTTGGTCTTGATGATTTGAAAAAATATGAGTTGGAACTATCCTATAGGATTAGACAGGATATTTTAGTAAAACCATTTACCTCAATGTTTTCAGCAACTGAAAACCCTGACGGTTACATTGGCATGATGGAACAGGTAGGTCATTGTGGTGACGGTTACGAATGGGAAGAAAATATCTATGGTAGGGATATGATTCATGTCCCTATTGCCGTTCCCGACTTTTTAATTGATAAGGAAATGGGATATGGTAATGGTATTATGGGTGCTAATTTCTGGTATATGTGTAGCACTAAAGAGGCAGTACTTGAGGCAGGAAGAAATATTGTTGATGCAATTCTAAATGTTCCCGGAGCATGTGCACCATTTGGTGTTTGTTCAGCTGCAAGTAAACCTGAAACTAATTTCCCACAGATCGGACCTTCCACAAATCATCCATTTTGTCCTTCACTTAAAGAAAGATTAGGTGATGAAAGTAAGGTACCTGATGGTGTAAACTATATTCCTGAAATTGTTATAGATGCTGTAAATGAGGAGTCTATGAGAAAAGCCGTAAAAGCGGCAATTGACAGTATTTTAGATATTGATGGAATTGTAAAAATCTCTGCAGGTAACTTTGGTGGAAAACTCGGAGAGGATACCTTTTATTTACATGATATTTTAGGTATTTAAATTGGTATAAATTAAGTTAAAATCATTATCAGCATTTATAAATGATAGATAGGTTTTTAACCAATAAATCATTTATAATTCTTTATTTATATTGGTTTAAAATTAATTATAATTAGGTTATTTAGGTGTTTAAATGGAAATTGTTGATGATATCCAATATGATGTTATTGGATTTGGTGCATTGAATGTGGATAAACTATTTACGGTTGATGAGATTGCATGTCATGATGAAGAAAGATCTATCATATCCGAGGAGGAAAGTCCAGGTGGTTCTGCAGCCAACACAATAATTGGTCTTGCAAATTTAGGTCTTACAACCTCATATATAGGTAAAATTGCAGATGATGCAGAAGGGGAATTACTTGAATACAATCTAGCAGAACATGGAGTATACTTAAATAATCTAATCTATTCAGATACCGGTGTGTCAGGTAAGGTTTTAGGTTTTGTAGATCAGAATGGTGAAAGGGCATTATATGTCGACACCGGCGTTAATGAAACAATTGAACTAGATGAGATTAACCCTATCGAACTTGCACGTGGTCATATTATACATTACACTTCAATGTTTGGTGAGACTTTCCAAACTCAAAAGGATTTAATCTCAAGACTTCCAGAATCCATGATTTTGAGTTTTGATCCAGGTTTGATATATGCGAAACTTGGTGTGGATGAACTTAAAGTAATTTTAGATAGAACTGACATCTTGCTTATAAATGAAAACGAGATGTTTATTCTATATGAGGATTATTATAGAAAAAGGGATAATATTCCTGAAGATGAGAACTTAAGTTTTAGGGACTTGGCTATTAAAATCAGAGATGACGGAATAGATACCGTAATTGTAAAACGGGGAACTAAAGGGGCATATGGTATAAATTCCAATGATGATGAGGTAAAGGTTCCAGCATTTTTAGTAGATGCAAAGGATACGACCGCTGCAGGTGACTCATTTAATGCAGGATTTTTATATAGTTATGTGAAAGGTTTCGATTTAGAAAAATCTGTCACTGTTGGAAATTGGGTTGCATCTAAAGCCGTTCAGGAAATGGGTATCTCTGGTCTTCCAATGATTGATGATTTGGAAGATTTCTTGGAAGAATATGACAAAGAAAATGATGGGGATTAAATTTTATTTAAAAAAATTAATTAATAATAAAGATATATAATTAATTAAGTAATTTAGTGATGGTTGATTAAACAGGTATTTGCAGGATGATAGGTTATGGAACTTAAATTCAAAAAACAGATGAAACTTATTGAAAAAGAGGTAATTTTAAAATCTGTTGATTTAGATGATGATTTTGATGATTTTGAAGTAGATATAGGTGATTTTGAATCTAATGAAAGGTTCATGGCTATATCTCCACGTTGTATTAGATGTAACCTCTGTGTTGAGAATTGTCCTGTAGGTGCTATAAGTGATTCAACCTATTCAAAACGTGCTAAAATTTTAGATAATTGTGTAAAATGTGAAATATGTGTTCAAACTTGTCCTGTATCAGCTATTTACATATTTGAATCAGAGGCAGTAATAAATAATGAGGCTGATGACATTGAAGACCAAACCTTAGACTATACATTTAAACAGGTGACAATACCTCATAGGATTATACGCCTCAATGATATTGAAATGGATAGAAGTAAATGTATCGGTTGTGGTCACTGTGTTAAATATTGTCCAACTAAAGCTAATAAGCTAAAGACTAAAGAATATATTGAAGAGGCTGAATGCCAGGTTTATGATAACTTTGAGAAAGGTCAGTTATATCCATTTATTAATAAGAAACTATGTGTTGGCTGCGGATCATGTAGTAATATATGTGCCCAGGGTGTTTACAATATAGATAATTATATTGGTCCCCTAGTGCAGACCAAGAATCTTTTAATACACGATGATAAATGCGTCTCATGTTTCTTGTGTGAGGATAATTGTCCTACAGCAGCAATTGTTTTAAATTCAGAGAATATTCCGGAATTAGATGCCGATAAGTGTATTCGATGTAATACATGTTCAGATAGGTGTCCTGTAGGTGCATTAGAGTTAGTGGATGTTGATTTAAATTCAGATTTATAATAATAAATAAATGAAGGGTATAATATGAAAGCAAAAGAAATGATGGATAAGAATTTTTTAAGTGTTCATGCATTTGATTCAATCAGTGATACTTCTAAATTGTTAGAGGATCATAAAAATTTCACATGTCCCGTTGTGGACGATAATATGAAATTAATAGGTTGGATTACTGCTTTAGATTTAACAAAAGGATTACGTGAAGGTAATGAAAAGGTTGCAGAGATTATGCATCCTCCCGAGGAAACTAATTATCTACACGAAAACGATTCAGCAAGGGATGCAGTACTTGAAACCGATAGTAATAAAGTTATAGCTATTCCTGTATATAATGATGATGAAATATTAACAGGTATTATACGTTCCTTTGATATTATACATACCTTCTCAGATTTATATGAAACTAAAGTATATAAATTCTATGAAGCTATGTTAAAACAATTAAAAGGAGTTTCCTGGGAAGAGCTTATGGAAGCATCAGCTATTGTTACAAGACGTGAAACCGGTGAAAAAATTACTCCTGAAGAGTATGATAAAAGGATTCATGCAGTTACATTTGGTAATGCTATATGGGCAACTGGTGGTCTTGAAAACTTCTTTACAGGATTAATTTCTGTAGGGGAATTAGTAATGGCTCGTAGAGTCGGTTCTAGACCTAGATAAAATTTAATTTAAATTTTATATTAAGTTTTTATTTATTAGGATTTTACTTTAATAAAAACTATTCATCTTTTAATTGAATTTCTTGTTTTATTGGATGTAGTAAGGACTTTTAATTTTTCTAATGAATTTCTAGTTTTATTGATGGTAGTACGGACTATTCATCTTTTAATTGAATTTCTTGTTTTATTGGATGTAGTAGAGACTTTTAATTTTTCTATTGGATTTTTGTCTGTATTGTTTATTCTAGTTTCTATTTTTATATTTCTTTTCATGAAATAATTCTATTTTTATTGAATGGCCTCTTTTTTTTAAAAACTTAATTTATTTATATGAATATTAACAAAAAGATATATTGATAAATTATTAAATATAATCAAATTTCTAAAAAATATAAATTACAGGGATTTTTCATGAGAACATATAATGAATTTGAAGGAAAAACGATTTTAATAACTGGTGGAGCAGGTTGTGTAGGAGGTAACCTTACACGTAAACTTTCTGATTTAGGTGCTGAAAAGGTAATTATCTTGGATAATATGTCTTCCGCATATCATTGGAATGTTGTAAAAGCGGATAATGTTGAATTTGTTGAGGGAGATATAAGAAGTGATGAAGACTTAAATCGTGTTTTTAAAGAAAGACCGGATTATGTTTATCATTTAGCAGCTCACTTTGCAAATCAGAATAGTGTAGATCAACCTGAAACTGATTTAATGGTTAATGGTTTAGGAATTCTCAAGGTTTTAGAACATGCACAATTAACTGGAGTTGAAAGATTTGTTTATTCCTCATCTGGTTGTGGAGTTTATGGTCTGGATTCCAAAATGCCTTTTAAAGAAGATGATATATCCATTTCATTGCACACTCCTTATCAATTAACAAAGTTGCTTGGAGAATTATATACCAATTATTTCCATAATTTATATGATTTACCAATTGTAAATGCAAGGTTCTTTAATGTATTTGGTCCTGGAGAAGTTCCAGGTAAATATAGAAATGTAATTCCAAACTTTTTCTATTGGTCTATGAATGGTCAGGCTTTACCTATTACTGGTGAAGGTACTGAAACCCGTGATTGGACCTATGTTGGAGATATCTGTAATGGTCTTTTAGCAATGGGTATTGAAGAGGAGGCTATTGGTGAGGCTATTAACCTTGGTTCTGGTAAAGACCATAGGGTTATAGATATGGCTAATAGGGTTAATGAATTATCTGGAAACGAAGCAGGTATTGAATTTAAAGAAAGAAGAAATTGGGATGCAAAGACTAAACTTTTAAGTTGTATTGACAAAGCCCATGATATTCTTGGATATAAACCTACTGTTTCATTTGATGACGGTCTTGTAAAAGTTCATGATTGGTTTGTGGACAATTGGGATAATATACAGGAATCAGCTGAGTTTGATTAGATAAATTATTCCTTTTCTCTTTTTTCTATTTTAAATATTTTTAATTTTAAATAATTCAAGCTATTTTAATTGATTATTATGAAGATTTTAGTTGTTCAAGAGTCTGATTGGTTAAAGAGGAATCCTCATCAACAACATCATCTTATGGATAGAATGTCTGTAAGGGGTCATGAAATTAAGGTAATTGATTATCCAATTGATTGGCCTAAGGATGACCCGGAAGGTTTTAGATTCAATAGACAGGTAGTAGACAATGTTTATAAAGTGGATAAGAAGGCAAATATTCAGGTTATAAGACCAGGTTTTATCAAGAAACCTGTACTTAATTATATTTCACTTTACAGATCCCATAAGGCAGAAATCAAATATCAGATTGAAAATTTTAAACCTGATGTAATTGTTGGTTTAGGATTACTTAATGCATATTCAGCATCTAAGCTATGTATGAAATATGATATGCCCTTTGTATATTATTTGATTGATGTATTATATGCGTTGATTCCGGAAAAGACATTTCAATCATTAGGCAAGAAAATAAATAAAAAGGCTATTAAAAATTCTAGAAAGGTCATCACCATTAATGAAAAACTATCAGAACTTGCAATAAGCTTAGGTGCAAAACCAGAGGACACAATTAAAATCGATGCAGGTATTGATTTAAAGTCATATGATCCTAATCTTGATGCATCAGTTATTAAAAAGGAATATAATATTAATGATGATGATATTGTGCTTTTCTTTATGGGTTTTATCTATGATTTTGCAGGAATGAAAGAACTTGCAATTGAACTAGGTAGAAACAAGGATAAGTATCCCAACTATAAAATCCTTATAGTTGGTGACGGTGATGCATATGATGATTTGGTTAGAATTAAAAATGACTACGATCTTCAGGATCAATTGATATTAACAGGTCGCCAGCCATTTGAGAAAATCCCAGAATTTTTATCAGCAGCTAGTTTTTGTCTTCTTCCCGCATATATAGACGAGGAGATTATGCAAGATATTGTGCCAATTAAAATATATGAATACCTTGCCATGGAAAAGGTGGTTATTGCAACAGAACTTCCAGGAATTTCAACAGAATTTGGATATGATCATGGTGTTGAATATGTTCGCGAGGCAAGTGAAGTTTTAGATAAAGCTCAATCGATTATTGATAGTGGAAGGTATGAAACACTTTCAAAAACTGCACGTGAATATGTAAAGGATAATGATTGGGAAAGTATTGTTGATAAATTTGAAGATACATTAAATGAAATTACTGGCAATTGTAAAAAATGATTTGGAATTACACTTAAGTGGGAATATATTATACTTTCATTTATATTGTGAACTAGGGGGTATAATGGTAGATATATTTATAAATGATTACCTTTTCGGTATTAGAGTGGAAACATATTGGAAGTATGCTTTATATATGGTAGAGGAAATTAAGAGTTGGTAATCTAAAATCAGAAATGTTAGATATTTCTATTTATTTAAAATTCATATTGTCGGGTAACTTAAATTAATTATTTATTTAATTAATTAAATTTTTTGATTGGTTTTAAATTTATTTTTATTTAATATTATTATAGAAAATTTACTTGATTTTCCCTAAAATAAATGGTTTTTAATCCTAAAATCTGGGAAAATATAAAAATTTTTAAATATAATATTAACTATAATTATATACATAATAGTGTGAGGTAATTTTATGATTTACAATATAGATGCAAAGAATACTAGAAAAGGTAATAGTATTTCTTTTTCTTTAAAAAAAGATGAAGGAGACTATGATTTTTATTACGAAGATGAAAATACTCATGAAAAGGTTAATCCTGAAGTGATTTCAAATAACAGTATTAGAGAAATTTGTAATAATATTATGTTAGCTAATTCTCCAATGCGTACTTTAAAACCAGGAGAAACTGCTGATTTTAAAACTTTGACCTATGAAGGTAAAATTACTTGTAACTAGATTTAATTCTTATATTGGATTTTATTAACTGCAATCTATTAGTACAAGTATAAAAAAGATGTGACATTTAAAAAAAATTTATATTGCAGCTAATAATTTTCTTTATTTATTAAATCTTTATACACTAATTTGTTTTTTGTTTATTTTTTTGAGTTCTTATTTTTGATTGAAGTTAATTTTATAGATATTTTTTCATTAAAACATAATTCTTATTTGTCTATTTATCTTTATTTTTATAGGAATTTTTATTGTTTTTTTTATTAGCTATTTCTTAAATTTTATTTATCTGTATATTTTTTATAGTTCCGCTTTAAATTCTATTAAATATTATTCATTTTATTTCTATTTTAATGACTTTTTGTATAATTATTTTGAGTCAAAAGTATTAAATAGAAGTATTAATCTATTCTTAATTAAATATAAATGGGTTTTGAAATATTTTTAATTTTACCATTATATATTTGTGATTTAAGGTGACAAAAATGAATGAATTATATGAAAAAATGGTCAACGAGGCAGTTGCCGCACAAAGGGCTGATGTTAACGTAATAAAGGAAAAAAGAGGCGGTAAATTTAAAATAACTGATGCTAAGCCATATATGGAAGCTGCAACTAGTATGAAACCAATAGGCGATCAAGCACAATCTGTATTTGATTTACATACTAATTCAGTAAAGTCCCATTATGATACCCTTGTAAGTTTAGCAGATACCATAAGACCTGAAGACGATCCTATGGTAGAACATTATCAAACACCTCCAGTACTTGAAATCTTAAAAGAAGAGGACAGTGCGTTCAATGACAGTGTCGAAAAATTCGCAGAATCTATTGCAGAACATGAGGCTATTGTTTCAAAAGAATCCATTAGACACTATGCAGGATTTTATGGTCCTACATGTGTTGTTGACTTCGCATTAATTCCTGGAAGTACCAGTAATATTGTAAACCAAATTCTTTCAAAAACAGATATTCCAACTCCTCATAAACAGGCTATTTTAGCTTCTAAATCATGGGGTATGAATACCTCTTATGGTGTTGGAGATGCTTTCTCTCAAGCTCTTGAATCTGGTGCTACAGCTTCTGAAGCCACTGAAGTAGAAATTGCTCAGTTACAAGATATTTACTTAGATCCTATTGAGGCACAGGGAAAACTTATGGATGCAGCAAAGGAATCTTCTTTTGATGTAAGGAAATATATGAAAAATTATAAAAAACTGATGACTCCTTATGTAAAAGCGGCAATGGATGACGGAGTTCATTATGGAAATATTGTAACTGTTCCTGCATATTGTGTAGGGGATATTGGACACCATATCTCTCAATCTACCTATAACATGTGTAAGGATGATGTTGTAATGGCATGTATTGAAGCTACAACAGATGTAATTGAATCTACCTTACGCAACAACTTGGAGAATTTCAAATCCAGTACTGATATTTTAAATTTAACCACTGGTGCATCTGCATGTGCAACTGAATATATGTTGGAATTAGACGGTTTTAATGCTGTAATGATTGTTGATTTACTTACAAAACGTTTCCACAACTTTGTTCAAATGTACCCAACTAGAGGTGCCGCTGCAGAACTTCATAACTCTGACTTTATGGATATGGTTTACAGGGGATATGGATATATTGAAAAGGCAAGAAAGGCAAGATCATCAGAACCTGATCCTTTAGTACCAATGATTAAAGGTTATAAGGTAGATTTAAGTCCTGTTGATAATAATGAGGTGATCATGAATCCGCAAAGGTATACATATCCATCATGCGCTATATCTGTCAGGTTCTCCTCCCTTATGCGTCTTGCAGATTATCCGTGTTTACTTACCTCAGAACCAATGACCGCTACTTTAATGACAAATGTTATTGCACTTAGTAAGGAAATTCCTAACTCACCAGTTAGAGGATGTAAAAACTGTGCTGTCGCATCTCTCATGGACTTCAGACATCATTACTGTCAATGGAGGGAAGCTGTATAAGAATAAATAATGGAATCTATTTATGATTCCATTTTTTTATTAATTGGTTAAAAATTGATTAATATAATTAAAAATTATCATTAACTATTATTTTTTTAATTAAAATATTTTCAAGGAGGAGAAAAAGATGGCTAGTTTAAGTAAAAAATTTTTAGCTGAGTTAATAGGTACATTCTTTTTAGTGTTTGTTGGTACCGGTTCAGTAGTGGTTGATACTTTAATCTCACGGACTGTAAATCCTAAACTTGTTGGTATAGGTATGGTTGGTGGATTTGCTGAATGGTTTGGTGTTTCTTTAGCTTTTGGTATTGCAGTAATTATTTTCATTTATGCTGTAGGTAGGATCTCAGGAGCACATTTTAATCCAGCAGTTACATTAGGATTACTTTCAACTGGAAACATTTCAGGAAAAGACTCAGTTGTGTATATTATTGCACAGTTGATTGGTGCTGTAATTGGAAGCATTTGTATTTACTTCTGTTTCGGTCCGACATCTGCAACAGTTGCAGCATTAGGTGCTACCTATCCTGCATCAAATATTAGTTTTATACAGGCAACCGTTGCTGAATTGATCGGTACATTCTTACTTGTATTTGTTGTAATGGGTGTCGCAGTTGATAAAAAAGCAGAACCTGGATTTGCAGGTGTTGCAATTGGTTTAACTGTTGCCGCAGCAATCTTTGTTCTTGGACCTATTACTGGAGGATCTATTAACCCGGCACGTACTTTTGGACCATACCTAATTGATTCATTAGTAGGTGGCGGAAACCTATGGAATTATTTATTAATTTACATAATTGGACCTATTGTAGGTGGTATTTTAGGTGCCTTAACTTATAAAGGTCTTGCTACTGGAACTGAAGAATGTGATATTGAATAGGTATTGGATAATTAACCTTATTCATACTTATTCTTTTTTTTTATGGGATTCTATTTTTTTTTGAGATTATTATTCCTGCTTTTTTTTAAACCAGTTTATATTTCATTTTGGACTTAATGTATCTACTTTTAATTTCAGTTATCTTTTTAGCTTTTTTTTGATTAATCTTTTATTTTTATTTTAGTTTTTACTTGATTTTTTTCTACTTTTCTATATTAATTTAAAGTTTTTTCGGATTTACAGATTTAATTTAGTTGATTTTATTTCAATAATACTTTTTTTAAAATTCATACACAATTTTAGGATTTATTACAATCCGTCTTTCATATTTTATTTAATTTTCAATATGTCTCTATAATACTTATTAATTGTCTATTTTTTAGCTGTTTTTTTGATAGTTAACAAATTTTAAATATTAATTTAACCATAATATTAAATATAATATTTTAGGTGATTTAAGTGAAACAAGAGAAATTTTATAGTAATTCAATGGATATTATAAAAGAGGATTATCCAGATATCTACGATACCATTGTAAAGCTTAATGAAACTGTATATTCCGGTAGTTCATTAGATTATAAAACTCAGAAATTAATTGCTATTGGTATTGCAGCTTCCAAATGTGATAAACAAGCTACCAGGAAACAAATTAAAAGTGGTATTAAAGAGTTAGGTATAACCAAAGAAGAAGTTATGGACGTTTTAAAAATAGTTCTATTAACTTCCGGAATGCCTGCATTTATGCATGCCGTAACAATCCTGAATGCATTAGATTGAATCTATTTTTATAAATTTTTTATTTTTTATTCTTTTTTTTATATAATTAACATAACATTTATATGTGATTATAACCAAAATTTTATTATCGTTGTAATGTTTACTATTTTTACTATGATTAATATTATTCAATGATTTTTCAAATATTAAAGAGTTTTATAGTTATCAACGATAAACTTTTTTGGGATTTATTCCCTGGATGTGGCTTTTAAGCTGAACAAAAAAGGTGTTTATTTATGATGTATAAATATATTAGAGATGCATGGAAAAACCCAGATGAATCTTATGTAAGAGAACTCATGTGGGAAAGAGCTCCTAAATGGAGAAGACAACCAGTTATAACTAGAATTGAAAGACCTACTAGATTAGATCGTGCACGATCTTTAGGTTACAAAGCTAAAAAAGGATATGTTGTAGTAAGAACTAGGGTAAGACGTGGTTCAAGAAGAAAATCTCGTTTCACTTCAGGTCGTAAACCATCTAAAATGGGAGTAAACAAGATTACCGCTTCAAAATCTATCCAAAGAATTGCTGAAGAACGTGTTTCTAAAAAATACCCTAACTTAGAAGTATTAAACTCCTACTGGGTATGGGCTGACGGTAAATTCAAATACTACGAAGTAATTTTAGTAGACCCACAAAGTCCTTCCATTAAAAACGATCACAAAATCAACTGGATTTGTGAAAGTCAACACAAAGACAGGGCTGGTAGAGGTTTAACTAGTGCTGGTAAAAAAGGTCGTGGTCTCTCCGTTAAAGGTAAAGGAGCTGAACACGCAAGAAGAGGATAATTCCTCTTACTTTTTTCCATTTAATTATTTTTTTATTCTATATAAATTCTTCAATGGATTCAATCCATTTAACTTTGGAATGTGTTTTTTAATTTAATAAACTTATTTGACTTTTTAGAATTTTTTTTTAATTAAGTACTATTTTTCATGATTTTAACTAATTTAAAATGATTTATATGATTCACAATATTAGATATCGATTATTTGTATATGAAAATGAAGACGAAGAAGAATTGATTAATGGTTTACATAATATTTTACCAGATGTGGTGCCAGAGCTTGAAGAGGCAGAGGGAATGCTTGGTGAAGATGATAATATTTTAATATATTCTGGTATTGTGGATAAGAAAAGATATCTTAAGGATTTCTTATTTAATTTAATGAATCAATTAGATAATGATCAATTATTGAAACTATATGATGATTTGGAAAGAAAAATGGATGATCAATGTAATCTTTTCTTAAGGTTTTCAAAGGATGCTGCAGTAGATGAGAAATGGCAAATTGTTGATAGGGGAGATAGTATTCATTTAAAGATAAAAATTGCCGCTTATCCTGCTAAAAAAGATATTGCATTAAAAAACTTTAGTGAATATTTAATTTCCGAGATTGAGGCAAAAGAGGATTGATTTTAAAAAATTTAATCTTATCCTAGGACTTTCCTGGAATGGGGTATACGTGACTGATTTTCTAAGTAGGTTTTATTTATCCTAAAAATCTAATTTTAGAAATATTTCTTCCAGATTAAAAATACATTTATTAAATTGAAAATCATAAATCTAATAATAATTAAAGTTTAAGAATGGTTTTACATGATATTCTATGATTTAAATCTTAAAGGTTCTAATTATAATAATGATTATAACTTAATTAAAGAGGCATATAATTTCGGTTGGAATTATTTAAATTTACAATATTCCCCTGAAGAGTTTCAAAATGCATTGGATTATAAGGATAAACTCATTGAAGAAATTTCAACATTTGCTGTTGAGAATAAACCTTTAGAGATTAATTTTGGTTTAAATATTAATTCATCAAATGTAGATACTGTTAGAAAAACAGTGAACAGATTTAGAAACAAATCAGATTTTATCTCAGTTTTCGGTGGAACTAATGAGATTAACAGGGTATCCCTTGAAAATCGTCATGTTGATGTTTTATCCAGGCCTTATTATAAGAAAAATGACTGTGGATTAAATCATGTTTTAGCTAAAGAGGCTTTTAAAAATCAGGTAGCCATAGAATTATGTTTTAAAGATATTTTAACTAACTTTTTATCCTATAGGGCTAAAGTTTTAGCTAATTTTAGAGATATTATTGCTTTACAGAGAAAGTTTGAATTTCCTTTGATTATAACCACTGGCAGTGAAAGTATTTTTGATATACGCTCTCCGATAGACATATCTAATTTTTTTAAAGTTTTAGGTTTAAATGATCGGGAAATAAAAAATGGATTGATGGAATATCCTAAAAGCATAGTTGATTTTAATAAGAATAGGGAAAATTTCTTATTTGAAGGAGTTCATATAGTTAATAAAGATGACTAACAAGATTATAATCCAATCACTTATTATATTGGATTCCATCATTAATTAAAATCGGATTTATGAAATTTTATTAAGAATGGCCATAAGAACCTTATAATATTTATTTAAACTATGTGTAAATCAAATATCATGGTTTTTATATTAAAAATAGTTGATTAAAATGAAAATGAAAGTATTACCCCCAACACTTAGAAAAAATAATCGTTATCTCACATTGGATATTAAAACATTAGATTATTTCAATAAAAATGATTTAATTTTAGCTGTTTGGGATTCTTGTATTAGATTATTTGGAGAGATGGAAACTAGTAATTTTAATCTATGGCTAATGAGGGTTTATTATTTAGATGATCGAACTGATTGTCATCATATGAAAGCTATTTTACGTTGTCAAAGAGGATATGAGGGAGAGGTTCGCAGTGGTCTTTCAACCATTACCAAATTTAATGGTCGTCAGATTGCAATAAATACAATTGGTTTATCCGGAACTATTAAATCCTCAATTGAAAAATATATCGAGTAGTTTTTGTATAACCTATTAATTTTTACTTTTTTTAAGCTTTTACCATTTTTTACATATTTTTTTTTTAAAAATTTATTATTTTTTTATCTTTTTTTTAGCTTTTACTATCTTTTACTTATTCTTTTAAAAATTTACTATTTTTTAGGGACTGTAAAAAATTCAACTGATGATAAACTACTTATTTTTTCTAATTCTAACTAAAAAACAATTTACAGTTGAAATACAACTTCAAAAGTTATAAAATAACATAAAACTAAAAAATAATAAGTT
>Ga0256406_1000129_pt1 | contig 142861 bp, 132 predicted proteins | sample RumenRJG_03DNA_FD_185986 | JGI IMG/M metagenome (GOLD analysis project Ga0256406, IMG submission 185986) | Bovine rumen microbial communities from Lethbridge, Alberta, Canada - RJG_03 | ecosystem: Host-associated > Mammals > Digestive system > Stomach > Rumen | place: Canada: Alberta... | reverse complement strand
CCTCTCCATCATGTCATGCGTGAGCACCGGCAGAAAACACGGTCATAACGGTTATGACGTAATCATGAACCTCTTCCACGGATCCCTGGATTTCATGGGCTCAATGGAGGGGTCCTAAACAGATACAAAATATGTTGGATTTTATGGTATGATGATTATAGCGTTTAAGAATCTTTAGCCTGCACTTTAACCGGATCTTCTTGTAATCCTTTCTCAGAGATTTCGGGAAAACGGTCCGGAAAACCAAATTGTTCCAGACATGGTAAAAGATGTAAAAAATGCATCGATGACTTAAATGTGTGCAGGCTGCAGGCATATGCAGAATTATTTTCAAGGAGCACGCATACCATGGCCACACGTCAGAACTCATACCGCGCCGAGCTCACTTCCCACTACAGGCAGAAATTCAACGAACTGCAGGCGCAGTTACCACCTTACATTAACGAATATCTTTTCACAGTCTGGAACACCAGCCAGATCTCCACAGTCATCGCTTACGGCAGCGACATCCTGTATTTTCTTCACTACCTCCAGGAGAACAACTCCGCGTTCAAGGCGGTCGGCAGCACTTCCAAGATTCCCTCGGAGCTCCTGGCCCAGATCAACTACCACGACATCGACGAATTTATTGGAAACCTCACTTATACGAGAAAGGACCGGCGCACAGGCCAGTCCCTTATTCTCAATGCCGGCAAGAGCCGCAAGAGCCGCGTCATGTCGAGCCTCTCCGCCATGTTCCATTATCTGCGCCTGCACGATTATATCGCAAAAGATCCCACGGAAGGCGCGGTGAAGATCCACCTTAAGAAGGACAAAGAAATCGACAGGCTCACGGTCCCGCAGGCCCATGAACTCGTCGATGTGATCGAGAACAACAAGGTTGGGTCAGACCGCCAGAAGAAATTCGAAGAAAAGACGCGGTATCGGGACGCTGCGATCTGCACACTCCTTCTGAACACCGGCATGCGTGTCTCGGAGTGCGTCGGGATTGACCTGAGCGACATCGACTGGGATGAGCAGTGCGTCTGGATCATCCGAAAGGGCGGCGAGCCGGACCGGGTCTATTTTAATGACGAGACGGCTGCTGCCCTCTCCGACTACATCCACCTGGAGCGCCCGGAATATGCCCTGGATTCCGAAAAAGAAAGCGGCCCCCTGTTCCTTTCGAACAGAAAGAGCCGCATGACCGTGCGTGCTATTCAGTTCATGCTGAAGAAATTCGGCATGGCGACCGGAAAGACCAATCTCTCCCCGCACAAGCTCCGCAAAACCTACGGCACGCTCCTGTACGACGAGACGGGCGACATCAAGCTCGTCGCGGATATTCTCGGGCACTCCAGCGTGAACACGACGGCGAAGCATTACATCGCTTCCAATAATAAGAAGTACGGGAAGGATCAGAATGTGTACGGGGAAAATGGGAATGCCGGACAATGATACACACTGCTGATTATCTTCAAGCCTGTTCCTTCAAGTGCCAGATCTCCTTGTTGTAGGCATCGATCGTCCTGTCGGAGGAGAAGAATCCCGCATTCGCGATGTTGATGAGAGCACGCCTTGTCCAGTCTCTGCTGTTCACGGCGTAGTCGCAGATTGCCTGGTTCTTGCGGACGATGTAAGCGTTAAAGTCCGGGAATGTCTGGAACCAGTCCTTGTTCAGGAGCTCATTCTTCAGTCTCTCCAGATTCTCCTTAATGCCGCCGTGTGCCAGCATCTCGTCGCTGGTAAGGAAATCCACTGCTCTCTTGAGGTTCGGATCCGCGTCATACCAGTCTCTTGAGCAGTAATCCGCCTTTGCGTAATGGTCGATGACCTGATGGCCGCTCTCGCCAAAGATATAAATGTTGTCGCCGTCGACACGCTCCGCGATCTCTACATTTGCGCCGTCCATCGTGCCAAGTGTGAGTGCGCCGTTGAGCATGAACTTCATATTGCCGGTTCCGCTCGCCTCCTTGGATGCCAGAGAGATCTGCTCGGAGAGGTCACACGCGGGGATCATCTTTTCTGCTGCGGTCACGTTATAATTTTCAACGAAAACAAGCTGGATCCATGCGGATACATCGGGATCGTCCGCGATCACCTTGGAGAGGGTCAGCAGCGCGTGAATGATATCCTTCGCAATGATATACGCCGGTGCAGCCTTTGCGCCGAAGATGCTGACGATCTTGTGAGCAGGTACATGACCAGCCTTGATCTCATAGTACTCATGAATGAGATAAAGGAGATTGAGCTGCTGTCTCTTGTACTCGTGCAGTCTCTTTGACTGAATGAGGAACATAGCCTGCGGATCGATCTTCACACCCTGCTTCTTCTCGAGCCACTGGGCGAGCGCCGTCTTATTGGCCTGCTTGATTTCAGCCAGCTCCTGCAGCGTCTCCTCATCATCCACGTAATCGAGGAGCTTCTTCAGCTCATCGGCGTTCTTCTTGAAGCCTGTGCCGATCCTCGTCTCAATCATGTTCGTCAGTCTCGGATTGCACTCAAGGAGCCAGCGTCTGAAAGTAATGCCGTTCGTCTTGTTGTTGAACTTCTCCGGATACAGTGCGTAGAAATCCTTCAGTTCGCTCTTTTCGAGAATTTCTGTGTGAAGCTTCGCCACACCGTTTGTGGAGTGCGTGAAATGGATGTCCATGTTGGCCATATGCACGCGCTGATCCTTGTCGATGATACCAGTCACCTCAGGATGGTTCTTGTCGCGCTCTCTGGCGATCTTGTCGAGGTGCTCGATGATGGGCATCAGCTGCGGAACAACCTTATCCAGGAACCTTCTCGGCCATGTCTCAAGGGCCTCAGCAAGAATGGTGTGGTTCGTGTAGGCGCATGTCTTTGTGACAATGTCCACAGCCTCGTCGAACTGAATGCCGTGCTCGCCGAGAAGACGGATGAGCTCAGGGATCACCATGCTGGGATGCGTGTCGTTGATCTGAATAGCGGCGTAATCTGCGAGATCATGGTAATTGCAGCCTCTCTTTACACACTCATCAAGGATGAGCTGTGCACCGGCGGATACCATGAGGTACTGTTGGTAGATACGAAGGAGACGGCCGTCCTCATCGGAATCATCCGGATACAGGAACAGGGTCAGGTTCTTCGCGATATCCTTCTTGTCAAAATTGATGCCGTCCCCAATGATGGACTCATCAATCGTATCGAGATCAAAGAGATTCAGCGTATTGGTTCTGCCCTCGTACCCGGTGATATTCAGCTCGTAGAGACGCGCCTCATACTCCTTGCCCGCAAGAGTTACCTTGTATGTCTTGTCGGTTTTCTTCGCCCAGCACTGGTTTGTAAGCCACTTGTCGGGCATCTCTGTCTGCACGCCGCTCCCGATGTACTGATGGAAGAGGCCGCAGTGATAGCGAAGTCCAATGCCGTCGCCCGGCAGGTTCATCGTCGCGAGACTGTCCAGGAAGCAGGCAGCGAGACGTCCAAGACCGCCGTTGCCAAGGCTTGGCTCATTCTCCATCTCCTCAAGATCGGAGAGCTCCTTCCCGTTCTCCCTGAGAATGTCTCTGACATCCTCGTAGATGCCAAGATTGATCAGATTATTGGAGAGAAGCTTGCCGATCAGAAACTCCGCGGAAATATAGTAGAGCTTCTTTCCCGTGACGGGCGTCTTCTTCTCGTCGCTGAACTTCTGTACGAGCTGAAGAAGTGCACCATAAAGCTCCTCATCGGTTGCACCGGCAATACTCCTGCCAAGAATTCCTCCAAGCTCTTCTTTAATCTGTTCTTTTGTAAATGCCATTGTCAGACCTCCTGACTTCATTCATTTTCTTGTATCTGTCATCAAACCTGATCTGGAACTGCGAGGTTATATGCCGCAATTCCCTTCTGTAGTAACAGGATCATTCTCCGAAATTGTGTTCCCGGAAAAAGATCTCTGTCTGATCAATACAATACCATGACAGAAACGATCATTCCTGTGATAATCGCGCAAAATATGGTACTATACTATCACAGTGCATCATAATTTACAGCACATTGTCGATTTTGACAGGTTTAATTTGGTGATTTTGGAGCATTGAATGACATGCAGAACCATACTGAGCTTCTCCAGGAGACAAAGCAGCACGGAAGTCTTCTCTTTCCCTTTAACATTTATCCATGTACCATTCCGGGGGACTTTCCCTCCGTCTCCCTTCACTGGCATGAGAATATGGAACTGATCTGTATCAAATTCGGAAGAGGATATGTCCAATATGGCACAATACAGGCTAATGCAGCAGCCGATGACATCTTTGTCATTCCGCCCGGCAATCTTCATGCCATTTACGGCCGCGGACAGCGCATGGATTATGAAAATATCATCTTCGACCTGCGCCTTCTTGGCGGCGGCACAGCAGATGTCTGCGACCAGAAATATCTCTCGCCTCTCTCCTCAGGTGCACTTCTTATGCCTCTCCATCTCAATCCCGGAAGCCGCGGCTATAAAGAGATCTCGGAATGCGTGCAGCAGGCTGAAGACTGCTGCGGAAAAAGGGAGCGTGGGTTTGAGCTGCTGGTCAAGTCCTCGATGCTGCGTCTGATTGGTCTTTTGACGGAATACTACCCGGAGAAGCCATCCGTAGAATCACCGGACGCTGAGCGTCTGAAGAAGGTTACGCAGATTGTCGAGAAGGAATACAACAGCAAACTGACAATCGAGGACATCGCCGCCCGCTGTGCGGTGAGCAGCAGCCACTTCATGAGATGGTTCCATCAGATGACAGGAACAAGCTTCAATGTCTATCTGAATGAGCGGCGCCTCGCCTATGCCGCGGATCTCCTGCGCCAGAGTGACGACAAGATCGTCGATATTGCGGGCAGAACGGGATTTGACAACCTGTCCAACTTCAACAGAAGATTTAAGAAGAGGTATGGCATCACGCCGAGGGAATACCGGCACCAGAATGTGGTATCATAACAGCGGCACTGCAGGTAACGATAAGATAGAGGAAATAAAGAGCGGCACAGAGAGGTAATCTATGAAATACAGTAAAGCAGAGGGACAGACAAAGGTATTAAACGCAGGGCTTGAACTTCAGCGAACGAAACTGATTGCAAGGACATGGGGCAATATCTCTGCCCGCATCTCCGATACACAGTTCGTGATCACCCCCAGCGGACGCGCTTATGACACGCTCTCACCCGAAGACATCGTCACGGTGAACATCAAAGACGGCGCTTACGAAGGTCATATCAAGCCCTCCATCGAAAAAATGATTCATGCCGCTGCGTACAGAAACCGTCCTGAGGCCGGCTTCGTCATCCACACGCACCAGAATTACGGCTCAGCCATCAGTACAATGGAGAGAGAGCTCGATTTGACACACCTGCACGCTGACGTGAGTCCCGCCGACGTTGATCGGCTCGGCGGAGAGCTTGTCCCCTGCGCCTCCTATGCCTTCAACGGTTCACAGGAGCTGGCAGATGCGCTCGAGGAGCAAATGCGCATCCATCCCAATGCAAAGGCTTTCTTCATGCAGCACCACGGCGTTCTCTGCATTGGGAAGGACTATGAGGAGGCATTTGCGGCGGCCCACGCATTGGAGAGGATCTGTGAGGCCGAATACAGAGTGCTCACGGGTGAACTGTTCCCTGACACGAATAGGCCGTATCAGAACTTCCTCTCAGGTTCCCGCACAGAAGACGGCCGCTTTGTCGTCATCAGCCAGACACCATTTGTTACAAAATACAGTGAGCTGGGGAAGGAACTTCTTCCTTTCATAGATGATTATGCGCAGATTATCGGACTGCGCGCAGTCTCTCTTCCGGAGCACGCCGGAGCCGCAGAGATCACGGATGCATTGAAGGAGAGCAATGCTGCCCTCGTCAAAGGCCACGGCGCCATCTGCGTTGGCAGAACGTCTTCCGATGCCGAGGCTGCTGCCATAGTGCTCGAGAAAAACTGTATAGCAGCCCTTCTTGCGGAGAAATGCAGTGACATTCACCCGCTTTCGGAGCAGCATGCTGCTGCCGATCACGAGATCTATGTCAATCAGTATGCCAAACGGATCACAGAGAACCGCTGATCACACTTTTACATGAATATAAATTGGGAGGCACTCCATTTATGAACCGGAAAATATGGCAGGCATACTGCAGTGAGATGTGGGCAAAAATCCGTTCGGCCGCTATCTGGATCTTCTTTGGCATTCTGTGCGGCCTTGCCGTCGGCGCCGCAGGAGCAGCTCTTGCGAAGGGAGTGGTCTTTGTGACGGATCTTCGCTTCGCACACCCCTGGCTCATCTTCTGCCTGCCTGTCGGCGGCATCGCAATTGTGTGGCTCTATCAGCGCGGCGGAGAAAAGGCACTCGGCGGAACCAACCGTATCCTGGAGAACATCAGAAATCTTGACCGCGTTCCCGCGCGCATTGCTCCGCTGATCTTTGTCAGCACGGTCATTACACATCTTTTCGGCGGCTCAGCCGGACGTGAGGGAGCTGCCCTCCAGATGGGAGGCAGTCTTGGCAATACGCTGGGAAGAATTCTTCACTTCAATAAGAAAGACAGGCGGAGGGCGATCATCTGCGGCATGAGTGCCGCATTCTCTGCTCTTTTCGGAACGCCCCTTGCGGCTGTCATGCTGCCCATGGAGATGAGCACGGTCGGTATAGTCTACTACTCCGCACTTGTGCCCTGTGTCTTCTCCTCTCTGACTGCCTACTATGTGAGAACTCAGTTCGGCATCGGCTCCGCACAGATGTTCATTACGAACATTCCCGCACTGACGATTCATTCCATTCTGATCACCTGCGTCTTTGCCATCCTCTGCGCACTGGTGAGTGTTCTCTTCTGCAGCTGCCTCGGCCGCGCCGAACATATCCTTGCACAGCGTATTCCGAACAACTATCTGAAGACAGTCCTCACGGGTGCCGTGATCATTGTGCTGACCTTCCTTGTCGGTGACCAGACCTACAATGGAACAGGCACGAACATCATCGCCTCTTGTCTCACGGACAGCTCCTTCCGCGTTGTCTGGTATGCCTTTCTTCTGAAGATTCTCTTTACAGTGATAACTCTCTCCGGCGAGTATAAGGGCGGAGAGATCGTTCCCTCTCTCTTCATTGGCGCGGTCTTTGGCAATGCCTTTGCATGGATCACCGGATACGGCGGCATCGACCAGGCGCTCTTCTCAGCAATCGGAATGGGCTGCCTTTTCTGCGGCGTCACCAACTGCCCGATCGCATCCCTCCTCATTTGCTTTGAAATGTTCGGTTTCGACGGAATGCCGTACTATCTGATCGCCATAGCGCTGACCTATGTCTTCTCCGGCAACTTCGGCGTGTATAAAGGACAGAAGATCCTGTACAGCAAATTCGCACCGGAGGAGATCAACGCCTACACCCACGATTAGCGCTCAATAGAACTCTGCGGAATAATAAGGGACTACCAGGCGGTCGCCAGGCATAACTGTTCGGTCAGACGTTTTGCTGTACGCCTTAAGATGATTGATACTGTTCACCTCATCGATATATTCTGCAGTGTTCCGGTAATAAGCGGGGTCAGCGTATTCATCTGCGAGCTTCTGCACGTCATCTGCTGACTTTACTACAACACTCCGATAATACTTATACGCGCGAACAGGTGTTCCTGTAGAAGCCGAAAGGTGTGCACACGCTGCAGGAACAGCAAAGAAAATGCCGGCCAGCAGAAAAAGTGCAGCGCCAATACATCTGTAGTACATCTTCACCTGCCTTGCCCGTGCGGCGCGCTCCCTGGCGGCTCTGATCCTGTAGGGAGTGCGGTGCATGCTGCTCCGTCTGTTCGTCTCCGCTTCTGTCATTGTCACACTTGCTCTCTTCATCTTCATCCCCGCGATCTGATCCTTCGAACACAGCGTATCTTCCGAAGCGCGAACGTATGTTCTTCATCCATACTCAGATTATATCGAACATACATTCGCATGTCAATAAAAAATCAAACATATGTTCTGAACATATTTTCGGGAAATTGTTTGTAAGAGCGGGCGAAATCGAATATAATGAATGCAACTATTGATGGAGGTGGAATCCATGGCAAGAGGCCGCATCACGACCAAGCAGCAGCAGATACTCGATTATATAAAGGAACAGATCAGGACCAAGGGATATCCGCCGGCTGTGCGGGAGATCTGCGAGGCAGTGGGACTGAAGTCCACATCATCCGTACACTCTCATCTGGAGACGCTCGAGAAGAACGGATTCATCAGAAGAGATCCGTCGAAGCCCCGCGCCATTGAGATCTGCGATGATTCGTTCAGCCTCTCGAGGGAGGAGACAACGCCTCTTCCTGTCGTAGGACAGGTGGCAGCAGGCATACCGATTCTCGCCACACAGAATATCGAGAGCTATCTTCCATTTCCTTCCGAGTACATTCCTCAGGGGGAGTCTTTCGTGCTCCGGGTGCACGGAACATCCATGATCAAGGCAGGCATTCTCGACGGCGACTTTATTTTTGTGAACCAGTGTCCAACCGCCGAGAACGGAGAGATTGTGGTGGCGCTGATCGACGACTCAGCTACTGTGAAGCGCTTTTATAAGGAGAAGGGCCACATCCGGCTACAGCCTGAGAACGATGAGATGGAGCCCATTATTGTGGATGACTGCCAGATCATCGGCAAAGTCTTCGGTGTATTCCGCGTGCAGAAGTGACTATTCCGGCAGCGGCGCAGTCCCTCGGGGCAGAGTGATGAACAGATCCACTTTCTGAATAAAACCGATTAGTAATCGAGTAGGAGGCATCTCATGCAAGCATGGATGCCTCCTTCCTCGCTACTACGCGCACATAACAAAAAGATCCCGCACCTTTTGCATCACTTGGCTGAATGCAGAAGAATGCGGGATCCTTTTCTATACAAAACGCAGCTGAAAGATCAGTCGTCTACAAAATCCTTCCTATAAGGTGTAAAGACATCGATGAGAACACCCGGCTCAAGGCAGACGCAGCCGTGTTCAACGCCGTTTGTCTTGCAGAGGGTATCGCCCTCTGTCACGATGTGCTTCTCACCGTCGATGGTGAACTCAAATTTGCCGCTCTTTACATAGGTGATCTGGGTGTGCGGATGGTGATGCAGAGCGCCGACTGCTCCCTTTGCAAATGTATTCTCAACTACCATCAGATCATCGGAGTAGGCCAGAACTCTGCGGACAACGCCGCCGCCCATATCCTGCGGCTTCACATCCTTATAGAATACCCATCTTTGATTCTTCATCATATTCCTTTCCTGCTCACAATGCCTCTTTGATCTGATCGATCAGTTCCTTGTACTCAGCATCCGTCAGCTCTTTTCTGTGCGGATTCATCGCGAAGACATCGCCCCACTCATAGGGATCATCTTTATACTTGGGCACAAGATGGACATGAAGATGATGCATTGTATCGCCGTAGGCGCCGAAATTGATCTTGTCCGGATGAAATACCTTGTGCAGGCACTCTGCGACGCGGTTAATGTCCTCGATGTACTGTGCGCGCTCCTCCTTCGTGAGAGAAGTGATATCGTCGACGTGGCGCTTGCAGGCGACGATGACACGGCCTCTGTGGCTCTGTTCCTTAAAGAGAATTACCTTGGACATCGGCAGCTCTGTGATCTTGATGCCGAACGCATCGAGAAGCGCACCCTCAGCGCAGTACGAACAATCTTCATGCAGCATAATAAAACCCTCCTTGATATATATTTGCGGAATCCTGCATCAGCATATTCCCGCAAATAGCCTTGATGTAAGCGTTTACCTTACGCATATCTACATTTTACCCCACCTATGCTAAAATGAGAACTGTTTATTGCAGGTTGCTGAACAGATACGCAGCAGGACGCCCCTTCTCCTGCCCAGCCCCGTTGCAGGGCTCTGCTGAAAATACCCTCTGCCCGAACAGCCGATGATTGGAAATTCCGCTATGACACTTTCCTTCAATTCCTATGCCTTTATATTCGCATTCCTTCCGCTGTGCGTGACGATCTGGTATGTCCTGCCTGTTCTTTTCCGCACCGAAGAAAGGCAGCGCAGCGCCAGGAGACTTCTGATTGGGGCAGCTTCCTTTCTCTTTCTGGCTTCTGCCGGGTGGTACAGCCTCGCCGTCTTTCTGTGCTCTCTCCTCGCAAATGGTGTTTTCCTGTATCTTCTGACAGACAGATCTTCTCTTTCCAGAGTTGAGAACCAGGATGAGAGGTGCGCCGCAGGCAGTGACCTGAGATCTGCGGGGCCCTGCAGGACTGTCACAGGGTATTCAGTCCTGCACAAAAAGGCTGTCTTTATTACCGATATCGCGGCCAACATTCTCTTTCTTCTCTGGTTCAAATACGCGGGCTCTCTCTTTTCCCTTCCCATCGTCTTTCCGCTCGCCATCAGCTTCTACACGTTCCAGCAGACTGCACTGGCCGTCGAGGTGTATAAAGGCGATATGGAAGCGCCGGATGCGGGAACATATATCCTGTATGCCGTCTATTTTCCAAAGCTTCTGCAGGGACCTCTCGCCTCTCCGGAAGAGCTCATCCCGCAGCTCCGGCATCCGGAGCGCGCATCAGCGGACGGAGAGACAATCCTTCGCTGCATTTTTCTCTTTGTGATCGGCCTCTTCAAGAAGGTCATTCTCGCCGATGCCCTGCAGACACCTGTCGACTACGGCTTCTCAAACCTCCAGTCGCTCCTTTGGTCAGAGAGCTGGATTCTGGTCCTGACTTATCCTCTGCAGCTCTATCTCGACTTCTCCGGCTACTGCGACATGAGCATGGCGGTCTCAGGAATGCTGGGCATCCGGCTCCCCCTGAACTTCAACAAGCCCATGCGCAGTGTGAACATCAGCGACTTCTGGCGCAGATGGCACATCACACTGACACAGTTCTTCCAGCGCTACGTCTACTATCCCCTGAGCGGGAGCCGGTGCAGCCTCGCGAGAACCTGCGGCAATATCATGATCGTCTTTGCGCTGAGCGGGCTCTGGCACGGCAACACCGCCGGATACCTCATCTGGGGCCTTTTGAACGGCGCGCTCTCGGTCCTCTTCCACCTGGTGCGGAGAGTGCACAGAGATCCTCTTCCTGTCCCCGCCTGGATCAGCCGCGCGCTCATGTACCTCTTCTTCTGTCTCTCTCTGATTCCGTTCCGGGCGCAGAGCCTTGGCGATGCGGGGCTTCTCATCTCCAGGCTCCTGCAGAAGCCCTGGTTTGTCATGCACGAGCGATTCTCGGAAAAATATGAGCTGACAGAGCTCTGGTACGCGATCAAGGTCACGCCGCTCGCCCATCTTCCCTTCTCAAGGTTCCTCTGCATGTGGATCCTGCTGGGCGCAACACTGCTTCTTTGTTTCCAGCCGCGCACAGCACAGGATATTGCAGGAAAGACGAAGCTCACGCCCGCCTTCGCGGTTCTTATGGGCATTCTCTTTGTGTGGAGCGCATCCTCCGTCGGGAAGGTCACGCAGTTCGCTTATTTCAATTTTTAATAGTAACTGTTCAGCAACCTCGGAAAGTCGAAAATTCAGATGGGGAGCCCGCTTACCAGACGCCCAAATCAAAGAACCGTGACTTTTTCCGGAGCAATTCGGGATGTGTGTCAAAGATACTCTCATCATGAAGAAGGAGTTCCGCAATGTTTTCAGGGAAAGATACAAAATCGAGAGATCTGAAAATAAAACAGCCCCCCGCCAGTGCCTGGAAGAGGGCCGCCGTCATCTTTGCCTCCACCGCCCTGCTGCTGTGCGCTCTGATGATCGCGGCCACTGTGATCGTGGACCCCTTCTTTCATTACCACAGGCCGCTGAAGAATTTTCCGTATGTCGTGGACAACCAGCTGCTGCAGAACCCCGGCATGGCCGCGAACCTTGACTACGACAGCGTGATCACCGGATCGTCGATGACGATCAACTTCAACACAAATGATTTCGCGCAGTATCTCGGAGACCGCGCCGTCAAGCTCTCCTCAAACGGAGCACTGCCCAGGGATATCTCCAACGTGCTCGCCGTTGTTTTCAATGCGCATACGTATGCGCGCAAAAAGAATGCGGTGAAGGATGTCTTCATTGCACTGGACCTGAATACATATACGGCCGGCGTGGATGATACCAAATACCCGCAGCCCTCCTACATGTACGACAGCAATCCCCTGAATGACATCCCCTATGTGCTGAACAAGGATGTTTTCATTAACTATGTCGTGCGGCCGATGGCGGAGAGGCAGCCCACGGATCTCGCCACTGTGTATTCGACCGATTGGGCAGACGGATTTTATTACAACGAGGAGTGGGTGATGTCCAACTACACGCCTGCGGATGCAGCAGGCACAGAGGCGCCTGAAGATGAACGAATAGAGGGCACGAAGAATAATCTCGATGCCAATATTCTTCCTTACATAAAGAGTCATCCGGAGACCACTTTTTACTTCTTCCTGCCGCCCTACAGCATTCTGTGGTGGCATGATGCCGCCAATGAGGGACAGCTGGAAGCGCTGTTCTCCCAGACGCAGTACGTGGCAGATACACTGCTCGCCTGCCCGAATATGCGCCTCTTCGACTTCCAGAACGAGACGGAAATCACAGAAAATCTGAGCAACTATATGGACATCGAGCATTTCTCTCCGGAGATCAGCTCATGGATGGTACAGCGCTTTGCAGACGGCAGGGATGAGGTAAAGAAGGGAGAGATCGGCCGTTACATCAGCAATACACGCCGTATGATCAGAGATTTTGACTATAATACGCTCTTTGCCAGGTACAATATTCAGGATCCCGCAAACGCGCAATAACATCTGCCAGACATTCCCATGTGAAAAAAAGACTGCAGACATTTCTGTCTGCAGCCATCATTACTGTCTGTATCGATCTTCCGTCCATTAGCACAGAAGATTCTTACTGAAGTGTGCCGGGATCAATCTCCTTCCCGTCTCTCCAGATTCTCTCGAGATCGTACATAAGGCGGTCCTTCTCATCGAAGATGTGTACAATCACATCGCCGAAGTCCAGGAGCACCCAATGTGCCGTGTTGTATCCTTCCACCTCGCGCGGAGGATACCCTGCCTTTCCGAGCGCCTCCTCGACGCCGTCCGCCAGCGCCTGAATCTGGCTCCTGTTCGTGCCGTTCGCAATGATGAAATAATCCGCCAGCACAGAGACCTCGCTGATATCGATCACCTTGATATCCGCTGCCTTCTTGTCCTCCAGTGCGCCGATTGCGATTCTGGCCATTGCAGATGCCTGTTCTGCCATATCAGTTCTCCTCCTTCCCGGAAACTGTCTCCTTGTAATAATTATACGTCATCTGCGTCATCTGGTCTATTTCTTTGTCAGAATCGCCCAAATAGCTGAGTGTGTCCGAAAGAATTTTCAGAAGGCAGGCATCGATGTCGGAAAAGGCAAGCGCGCGGATCTCCGGGAGGTTCGGCGCCTCACACCGACCCGGCTCAATATAGTCCGAGATGAAAATAATCTTCTCCAGGAGCGTCATCTCCGGCCTTCCCGTTGTGTGGTACCGGATGGCGCCCAGGATCTCTTCATCATCCACGGCATACGCCGTCCTGGCAAGAACGCTCCCTGCCTTGGAATGCAGAAGTGCAGTGCTCCGGCTCTCCATATCGGAGACGGGGAGATTTGCCTCCCTGCAAAGGCGCAGCATCTCATCAAGCGGCACGTACTTTGCACAGTCGTGCAGGAGGCCTGCCAGTTCCGCCTTCTCCATATCGGCGCCCCAGCGCGCTGCGAGACTCGTCGCCGTGAATGCTACACCCATTGTATGGATGAAGCGCGAGTATTTGAGCGCCTTCTCGAGCTTCCTGCACAACTCCAGCCTTTTATCCTTCTCCACCACTGATCGCCTCTTTCTCAACTCTCCTGATACAGTCCCTTCCGCATTATATATGCCGCCACCGCATCCGGCACAAGATAGCGGATGGATTTTCCCGCTCTGACGCGCTCTCTGATCTCCGTGGAGGAGATGTCGATGTTGCGCACAGGCAGGTGATCGATGCGGGCGCCAAAGCGCTCTTTCAGGTCTTTCTCCGTCTTCTCGAGGATGTCTGCCGGGACCTCTCCGCCTCTTGTCATCACCGCGATGCGGGCGAGCGCGAAGATCGTCTCCGGCCTCTGCCAGCGCACGATGTCGACAAGGGAGTCAGCCCCCAGAAGAAAGACGAATTCCTCCTCCGGCTCCATCCTGTGCAGTTCCTCAAGCGTGTCGGCCGTATAGGTGTTGCCGCCCCTTCTGATCTCAAGGTCGGAGACGGCAAAATGCGGGTTTCCCTCTGCCGCCAGCTTCGTCATTTCGAGTCTGTCGGCGGCACTTCCTACCTGGTGGTCTGTTTTCAGATAAGAGATGCCGGTCGGGATCAGAAGAATACGGTCCAGCGAAAGAACCTCCAGCGCCGTCTGTGCAAGAATCAGATGTCCCATATGAATCGGATCAAAGGTCCCGCCAAGAATTCCTGTCCTTCCCATCTGTGCCTCCGCGATCTGGAAATTGTAACTTCCTGACCCTTTCTTCTCAAATTGCTCCGGAATACGATGCAATTCCTTGAAGGGGTGCTGAATATCAGAGAATCACTTCGGCAGCACGATGACCGGATTCTCCTTGAAGGGACGGTAGAGAACCGCCTTTCTGCCGATCACCTTGATCACCTGCGCATGTGTTCTCTCCGCGAGCTTGTCTGCAGCGACGGCGGGCTCGTCGGGGGATGTTTTCAAAATGCTCACCTTAATGAGTTCTCTGGTGTTGAAGCCTTCCTCGAGGGAGGCAGTTGCCTCAGGACCAGCGCCGGCCTTGCCGATCTGCAGGGTCGGGGTGATGTCCGCCGCAAGGCCGATGAGATAGGATCTCTGTTTGCTCGTCAGCATATTTTCCTTTCTGTGCCGCATTTTTTGCGGCACCCCGAGGCGAAATCCGCGAATGCGGTTTCGCCGATGGGATCAATGTCAACCGATGACGCTCCGCGGCATCGGCTGCTGTTTGCAGGAGCATACATCGGTATGCTCATGCAAACTCCTTTCTGTGCCGCGCTTTTTGCGGCACCCCGAGGCGAAATCCGCGAATGCGATTTCGCCGATGGGATCAATGGCAACCGATGACGCTCTGCGGCATCGGCTGCTGTTTGCAGGAGCATACATCGGTATGCTCATGCAAACTCCTTTCTGTGCCGCGTTTTTTGCGGCACCCCGAGGCGAAATCCGCGAATGCGGTTTCGCCGATGGGATCATCTATTAATGATCAGGACTCGTAATACTCGAATGTATGTCCGTACAGACGGACTGTGTCGCCCTCGTGGATACCCAGCTCTCTTAATCTGTCGTTGATGCCGTTGTCCTCGACAAAGCGCTGCAGGAAAGCAAGACCCTTCTCCGTGTCGAGATTCGTGTAGCCCAGCATCTTCTCGATGCGGGGTCCCTCCACGACGTACTCCTTGTTCTCCTCGTCATAGGTGACCGTGAACGGATCATTGCCCGCCTGCAGGTCCTTCTCCGGATTGAACTCGGATTCGTAAATTCTCGTCTCCTTCGGCATCTTGTCGAGCTCACCCTTGATGTACCAGAGCATCTCCCTGATACCGGAGTTCGTCGCCGCACTGATTCTGAAAACAGGAATTCCCAGCGGCTTAAAATGTTCCTCGATCCGCACTACAGGGTCCAGCTCTGTGCCGACAAGATCAGCCGGAATCAGATCAACCTTATTGGCTGCGATGATCTGGCGCTTCTTCGTGAGATCAATGTCGTAGCGCGCAAGCTCTTTATTAATAGCCGCGATATCGTCAAGCGGATCTCTTCCTTCGGATCCCGCAGCGTCCACCACATGGATGAGAAGCTTGCATCTCTCGATGTGGGCCAGGAACTCATGTCCAAGGCCCTTGCCGTCGGCCGCGCCCTCAATGAGTCCGGGGATGTCCGCCATGACAAAGCTGTTGCCCTCATGATCGAGATCGACCACGCCGAGAATAGGCGAGAGAGTCGTAAAGTGATAGTTCGCAATCTCGGGCTTTGCGTTGCTGACCATGGAAAGAATCGTCGACTTGCCTACATTTGGGTAGCCCACAAGTCCGACGTCTGCGATCACCTTCAGCTCCATCTGGACCTCAAGCGATCTGGAGGGCTGACCGGGCTGTGCATATTTTGGTGCCTGCATGGTGCTCGTCGCAAAGTGCTGGTTGCCGTTGCCGCCCTTCCCGCCCTTGAGCGCTACAAAACGGCGGTTGCTCCCGGACATATCCGTGATGACCTTTCCACTCTCGAAATCACGGATGACTGTGCCCTCCGGCACCTTAATGATGAGGTCATCACCCCTCTTGCCGGCCATTCTCTTGGCCTTGCCGTCCTCGCCGTTCTGGGCGGCGTACTTGGCCCTGTGGCGGAATTCGCTGAGGGTATTCAGTCCCTCATCTACCTGGAAAATAACGCTCCCTCCGTCTCCTCCGTCTCCTCCGTCAGGTCCTCCTGCCGGCACAAACTTCTCTCTGCGGAAGGAGATGTGTCCGTCTCCGCCTTTGCCGCTGATAATGATGATTCTGGCTTTATCTACAAACATATTGGCTCCTTCCTCTTACGCACAGGAGCCCCGGGCAGGATTGACTGCCCGGGGCTCCAGATCATTTCAGTTCCGATTAGTTGGCCTCTACAGGATGAACGGAAGCCTGTGTCTTGTCACGGCCTACGCGCTCATATCTTAAGATTCCGTCGGAAAGAGCGAACAGTGTGTCGTCACCGCCGATGCCTACGTTAACACCGGGATGAATTCTTGTGCCGCGCTGTCTGTAAATAATGTTGCCGGCTTTAACGAACTGTCCGTCTGCTCTCTTGGCACCAAGTCTCTTGGAATTGGAATCACGGCCGTTCTTGGTGGAGCCCATTCCTTTGTGATGTGCGAAGAACTGAAGGCTTAAGTTTAACATTGGTCTACCTCCTTGATCACGTATCTCAGATACCCTTCGCCGTACTGGCTGATGATCCAGTCAAATCCGTGGATCATGCAGTCGATGAGAAGATTGCCCTTCTCGCCGGGATCTTCCAGAAGATTGCATGTAATGTCGCCGCCGTTCTCCTCGTCGAAATCCACATCCATCTTAATATGCAGAAGATCATCGAGACAATTGATCGTGTTGATCACGATCGCCGATACACCAGCACAGACAATGTCCGCACCCTCAGCTGTATATTCGGTGTGTCCCTTACAGGTAAAGGATCTGTACTGCCCATCCCGCGTTCTGAATATCTGAACTCTTGTCATTTGTGGTTACTGTGCGGCAGCTGCGAAACTGCCTGCGGATCTTATCCGTTGATCTTGTCGATCTTTACGCGTGTGAATGCCTGTCTGTGGCCGTTCTTCTTGTGATAGCCTGTCTTGGGTTTGAAGTGGTAAACAACTACCTTCTTCGCTCTGCCCTGCTCCATCACAGTAGCCTCAACGCTGGCATTTGCGACATCGCCTGCCACCTTGAAGGAATCTCCTCCAACTGCAAGAACCTGATCAAATGTCACCTTGTTGCCGGGCTCAGCTGCGAGCTTCTCGACTTCAATCACATCTCCCTCGGAAACTCTGTACTGCTTGCCACCTGTTGCGATAATAGCGTACATCTATGGTACCTCCTTCTGAATGAAACTCGCTGATTTCGGTGTCACAGCGCTGTGCTGTGCGCTTACCGGATCCTCTGCGCGAGTACCTGGTGCGCGGGATCTCAGATAATACCTCGTCATGCGGCATACCTTGATATAGTAATAAATTCCAGTCAGCAAGTCAAGAGGTTTCTGAAGTGTTGCAGAATGAAATAAACACACTCCGCGGGGAGAATGGCATGTTCGTTCTGCGAGCAATCTGATTCGCGTTACCGACAGCGAAGCACTGGAGGGGGCAAATGCGCGTTTTCCAAAACGCGCATTTGAGACCCGTCATGTTTGAGCAGGCCCGCATCGGCGGGCCTGCGAGTTCGGGTCGTCCCCTGGAAGTGCGAGATGGAGGTTAGCGAATCGATGCACAGCAGCACGAACAGGCCATCTCCCCGCGGAGTGCGTTATACGCTGTTTCCTGCCGGTCCTCCTTCAGTCAGGCCTGTTCTTCCGCAGCCTTCTTCAGCGCCTGCACATACGTGCTCTCAGCGCTCCACTCGGCGTCCTCGCGGAAAAAGCAGCTGTGGTGCCCCGTGTGGCATGCAGCACCATCCTGGTCCACGACAGTGAGAAGTGTATCATAGTCGCAGTCCGCGAAGATCGCATGCACATGCTGGTAATGTCCGCTCGTCTCGCCCTTGATCCAGAGTTCCTGCCGGCTCCTGGACCAATAGGTCATAACGCCGCTCTCCATCGTCAGCTCATAGGCCTCTTTATTCATGTAGGCGACCATGAGCACCATTCCTGTGGAAGCCTCCTGCACCACGACAGGCACGAGCCCCTTATCATCTTTTTTGAGCTGCTCCCAGCTGTATGAACTTTTCACAGTTTTCCTTTCGTACTCAGCACATCTGTAATGCGAGGATCCTTCGTGACAGCCATATCCAGTGCCTTCGCGAAGGCCTTGAACATCGCCTCAATGATGTGATGGGAGTTCCTTCCGTAGAAGACCTTGAAGTGCAGGTTCATCCCCGCCGCATTGGCAACGGCCAGAAAGAACTCATGCACGAGTTCCGTGTCGAAATCGCCGACCATGGGCGCCGCAAGGAGCTCCTCCCCCTCGAAGACAAAATACGGCCGGTCGCACAGATCCACTGCGCACAGAACGAGCGCCTCGTCCATCGGAAGGATCATATATCCGTATCTCTTGATACCTTTCTTATCGCCGACCGCCTTCTTGATCGCCTCACCGAGTACAATGCCGGTGTCCTCCACGCTGTGGTGGCCGTCGACTTCAAGATCGCCCTTCACCTGAAGGACGACGTCAAAGAGGCCGTGCCTTGTGAACGCATCCATCATGTGGTCGAAAAAGCCGATCCCTGTGTGGATGTCCGCACTCCCTGTGCCATCCAGATCCAGCATGAGATGGATATCTGTCTCCTTTGTCGTGCGCGAAATCTGCGCCGATCTGCCCATATCCTGCCTCCTTACTTCTTCTCAAACCGCACCGCAATCGAGTTCGCGTGTGCCGTCAGTCCCTCATTCTTTGCAAAGAGCTCGATGTCGCCGTGCACCTTCTCCAGTGCCTCTTTCGAGTAGTAGATGATGCTGCTCTTCTTGACGAACTGGTCCACGCCAAGAGGCGAGAAGAACCTCGCCGTCGAATTCGTGGGCAGAATATGGTTCGGTCCTGCGAAGTAGTCGCCCAGGGGTTCCGATGAGTAACTGCCGAGGAAAATAGCGCCGGCGTTCTTTATTTTCGTCATGACTTCAAACGGATTTGCCGTCACGATCTCCATGTGCTCGGACGCGATCTCGTTGGCCGCATCGATCACCTCGTCCATGGAATCCGAGACAAATGCATATCCGTAGTGATCAAGGGAAGCCTCAATGATCTCCGCGCGGGAGAGCGTCTTCAGGAAGCCGTCGATCTCCTTTGATACTGCCTCCGCAAGCGTCCTGCTCGTCGTGAGGAGAATTGCGGACGCCATCGGGTCGTGCTCCGCCTGGGAGAGGAGATCTGCAGCCACATATCTTGGATTGGCCGTCTCATCCGCAATGACGAGAATCTCGGAAGGACCTGCTACAGAATCGATACCTGTGATGCCAAAGCATGCCTTCTTGGCAAGTGCCACGAAAATATTGCCGGGCCCTGTAATCTTGTCCACACGGGGGATCGATTCCGTCCCGTAAGCCATTGCCGCGATCGCCTGTGCGCCGCCGACCTTGTAGATCTCATCCGCACCTGCTATGTCAGCGGCGGCAAGTGTGCCGGCAGGGCATTTGCCCTGCGCATTCGGGGGCGTGCAGACAATAATTTTGGGTACACCCGCCACTTTCGCGGGAATGACATTCATGAGAACACTGGAAGGATACGCAGCGCGGCCGCCCGGTACATAGCAGCCGGAGGAAGCGATTGGCGTCACCTTCTGGCCGAGAATTGTCCCGTCCTCAGTCGTCGTGAACCAGCTGTCCGTCTTTTGGTGCTCGTGGTAGGCGCGGATGTTGGCCGCCGCCTTCTTCATCACCTCGACAAAGGCGGGATCAAGCGCCTTATAAGCTTCGTCGATCTCCTGCCTCGTGACGCGGACATTGTCCTTCGTCAGCGCGCAGTGGTCGAACTTGTTCTCCAGCGCAAAGACTGCCTTGTCGCCGTCCTCGCGCACCTGACGGATGATGTCGTCAACAATGCCCTGCTGCTCGGTGTAGCTGGCAGGGTTTCTGTCCTTCAGGAGCTTTAAAAGGCCCTGTCTCGACTCTTTGGTAAGTTGTTCAATTCTCATGTTTATTCCTCGCTGAGGCGAAATCCGCGCAGGCGGTTTCGCCGAATGCGGCAGCCGGTGCGTCAGCACCGATGCTGCTGTTTGAAAATGACGCATCGGCGTCATTTTCAAACTTATTGCCTCCTGTCAAGCTCCTTCCGTACACTTCCAATGAAGGAGCGGATCCTCTCCGTTTTCATCTGCATGCTGACCTGGTTGACGATCATCCTGGCGGAGAGATCGCAGATCGTCTCGAGCACAGTCAGTCCGTTCTCGCGAAGCGTCCCGCCCGTCTCCACGATGTCGACGATGACGTCGGAGAGACCGACGATGGGCCCCAGCTCCACAGAGCCATTGAGCTTTATAATGTCGACGGTCTGATGCTTTCTGTTGTAGAAGTAATCCCTCGCGATGTTTGGATACTTCGATGCAACGCGGATCATCTCGTGGTGGAGCAGGAGATCTCTTGCCTTCTCCGGCCCGCAGACGCACATTCTGCACCTGCCAAAGCCAAGGTCGAGCACCTCATAAGCCCGCCGGTTCTCCTCCATAATGATGTCACTCCCGACGACGCCGATATCGGCCGCGCCGTACTCCACATAGGTAGGAACGTCCGGTCCTTTGGCAAGGAAAAAGCGGATGTGCTGGTCGTTATTTTCAAAAATGAGCTTTCTCGAGCTCTCCTTCATCTGCGCACAGGAATACCCCGCCGCCTCGAACAGCTCCATCGTCTTGTCCGCGAGGCGTCCCTTTGTGAGCGCTACTGTCAGTTCCTGCATGATTCACCTCTATGCCTGCCAGGCATTTTCACATCAATTCTTCACTGCCGCATTGTTCAGGCCTCTTTGTCATGTCCTGCCTTCACCAGTCGGATCCGCTCACCGGCAGCTCTCCTTTTCTGTACATCGGAGAGAACGCTCTGAAAATTCTCCTCTGTGTAGTACACCGTCTCGGGTGCCGCGGGCGTATCGATCCTGATCTTCTGTGCTCTCAAGGCCTCCATGAGTGTATCCACAGGGATCATAAAGCCGACAGCAGCCGCCCGCTTGCCAAAATACTCGAGCAGCCGGTCATAACGTCCGCCCGTTGCGATCACATCGCCGACGCCCACCGTATATCCCTTGAAAACAATACCCGTATAGTAGTGGTATCTCGAAAGAAGCGAGAGATCGAAGCTCACATAGCGCTCTGCGCCGTACATCTCCAGCACCTTATACACTTCCTGGAGGCGCAGAATTGCACCGCGGCTCCTCTCATTCGGCGCCGCAGAGAGAACCTTCTCCAGCTCCTGCCCGTTCTTCAGAAAATCATTGATGCCAAGGAAGTGCTGCCTGTACTCCTCCGGCACGTTCCGGCTCTTTAAGAGGTCCTCCGCCGCAAAGAAGTTCTTGCCGGAGATATAGTCCCGCAGTTCCTCCTCGGTTTCGCCGTCGATCCCCGCGGCATCACAGATGCCGCGAAAATACTCGACATTGCCGACGGTCACCTGAAAATCAGACAATCCTGCTGCCTGAAGGCACAGTACAAGGAGGGCAATCATCTCTGCATCGACCTTCGCGCAGTCGCAGTTCATACACTCCGCACCCATCTGGGTGGATTCATGGAGTCTCCCCTGCAGTCCCTTTGTGTTCGCAAAGGCGCTCCCCTCGTAGCAGAAGCGGATTGGCGCTGTCTCATCCGCGTAGTACTTGGCCACGCACCTTGCGACACCCGGCGTGAAGTCGGGGCGCAGAACGAGGGTATTGTTCTCCTTGTCGAAGAACTTGTACAGCTCCTGATCCGGGGTAGAGCCGATCTCCCTTGAGAAGACATCAAAGAACTCAAACGTCGGCGTCTTGATGTCCTCGTAGCCGAACCTGTGCATCTGTTCAAGAATCCGGTTCTGCGTCGTCAGATATTCCTGGTAATCTTTTCCGTAGTGATCCCAGACGCCCTCCGGCGTGTGAAGAAGATCACTCTTTCTGTGACTGCTCATTGTGACTCCCAATCCTGTGCTGTCTGTGCGTTCGCCCTGCCCGGATTCCGGCGAAGCTCTCTGCATCTGCGCGGAGCTGCGCCGATTCCAAGGAAATCTGCCGCACAAAGACTGACAATTCGTGTGAATTACTTTATCGTGCTACCATGCTAATATGCTAAATTACGGTCAGTATAAAAGTCCATGAGACTTTTGTCAACCTTCACCAACTTCTATTGATCAATCCCTCTCCGAGATATCCTTATTGATCATCTCAAGGTAAGGCACGAGTACGCCCGGTTTCTTTGGCAGAATATAGGTCTGATCCAGCTCATCAAACCGGAAGCTCTTTCTTCCGCCCTCCTGCATCCTCTCCCAGAACGGCATGAACAGCCGCATCGGAAGATAGTAGTAGAGATCCATGCCGGTGAAATAGATCAGAAAGAAGGCGATGCCGTCCTGCCGCTCAAACCTCTCCATAAAGTCCACCTGGTGCGGGTGGATGTTCTGCATGGAGAACGTGCTTGTCTTCGATTCCTTCGCATCGAAGCACACCGGATACCCCTGCACGACACCGATGTAGTCCACGGTAGATTTCTGGTCAAAATACGCGAGCGTGATGTGCCTCGTCTCCTTGTCCATCGCAATCGGCGTGATCGGCGTCGGAATTTTCTGGATCAGGCACAGATTCTGCTCCTTATATTGTTCATTCGTGCGGTTGATCTCCTCCTCAAAGAGAGATCCCCGCAGTCCTCTCGATTTCCATGTCGGCATAAGCTCTTCTTACGATAGATTAACTGTACGGTGTACCTTGCCCATATTGCTTCAGAAACGTCGTGGTTTTCCGATTGGCGCCTGACAAGTACCAAACTATTTTCCTGATTTTATCTTCACTGCATCCGTCGGCTGCAGCTCAGGCATGCCTTCCGGCGGGTCTGCTCTCCGCCGTGATCTTTGCATAAAGTGCAGGCGGATCGTCCCTGACCACAATCCCGGACAGTGATTTCCATTCTGAGGACAGCTCTGGAAACTCCACCCGGCAGCAGTACAGAAGTTGATGGCGCACGCCCTCTTTCCGGTAAGCGGCGTTCAGGGCGGGATCACCGTACTTCACATCTCCCAGAATCGGGTGCCCGATGGAGGATAAATGGGCGCGCAGCTGATGCGTCTTTCCCGTGACCAGCTCCGCTTCAAGGAGAGAGAGCTGTCCGTTTGATGAAAGGACGCGCCAAATTGTCTCTGTGTAATCTGCCCCCTCTGCTGGCGCTGGCAGAATGCGCACCGTATTCGTCTTCGGGTCCTTTCGAAGATACCCCTTTATGGTGCCGGCTCTCTGTGCCATACGCCCCTTCACCACCATCTGATAGAACTTGTGCACAGACCGCTCTTTCAGAAGTTCTCCGCACAGATGGGCGCCCCGCAGCGTCACCGCACCCAGAACGATGCCCTCCGTATTGCGGTCGAGCCTGTTGGCAACGGAAGGCGTATAGAGGGAGAGAGAGTCCGCGGCGACTCTCTTATTTTCAATAAGGTATCCGACAAACCACTCATTGAGGGAGAGGTCGGAGCGGAGCGCCTGCTGGGAGAGAACGCCCGCAGGCTTATGGAGAAGGACGATGTCCCCACAGTCCTTCAGCACCCTGATTTTTGAAAAACCTTCCGCCCGGCCGTGATAAGCCTTTTGGTAAAGAGTAATCCGTTCAGCGAAACTGCTGCGGTCTCCCGAAAGAGTGGCATCCTCGTTATCGTGCCCAGTGCCGGAAAACACCTGCTGCCCGCTTCTTCCCGTAACTGTGCCTTTGTTCTCTCCACAGGCGGGAGCCTGCTGTCTGCCCTCACCGGTTCCTTCCGGGGGTGCGATTCCTGCAAACTTCGCATACGTCTCGTCGGAGAGAAAGAGCCGCACCACATCTCCCTGCTGCAGGATTTCCCTGCCCTCTGCCTTCTGCCCGTTCAGTGTGAAATTCTTCTTTCGGAGCATTTTGTATAAAAAGGAAGTACCGGCTTCGGGGAGACGCCTCTTCAGATATTTGTCCAGCCGCTGCTGTGCATCGGCTGCCGTGATCGTGAATTCTTTCATGAGGCCATTATACCCTTTCCGATCCGCCTCTCCCAGTGGGAGCGGCGGTAATAGACGCCCATGATCAGCGTGCAGACAATCCATCCCATAGGGTACCCGAGAGAGATCGGCACAATAGAGTCAGTGACATGGGAGCAGACAAAGAGGTAGATCTGCCGGAAGATGACAAAGGAAAAAATCATGATGTACATGGGTGCCTTCGCATCCCCTACGCCGCGAAGGGCCGACGCGTGGATCTGGTTGGAGGTGCACAGGCCGTCAAAGAGGCAGTTCAGGCGGATAAAGAGTGACCCGTAATGGATGACCTCCGGTTTGCTGTTGAACCAGGAGACAATTGTCGGTGCGGCGATGAATTCAGCAATACAGATCGCACAGGTCAGGGTAATGCCAAGAAGAATGGATTTTCGGACGCCCTGCCTTATTCTCTCCACATTCCTGGCGCCTGCATTCTGCCCGGTAAATGTGGTGACAGCGAGTGCAATGCTCTGCAGAGGCAGCATGACAAAGGCATCGACGCGTCCATAGGCGCCCCATCCTGCGGCACTCTCACTTCCGAAGGCGTTGATGTAGCCCTGCACGAATACATTTGAAAAAGAGATGATCGCCATCTGCAGTCCCGCCGGAAGGCCGATATAGATGATTTTATAGAGGGATGCGGGATCTATTCTCAGTTCTCTGAGGCGGACGCCGTAATTCTCACGGCTCCTCATAAGAACTGCCATGCCAAGCGCCGCCGATACGAACTGCGCGATGACCGTCGCATAGGCTACGCCCGCAACGCCCTGCCTGAAGACAAGAACAAAGACAAGATCGAGCACCACATTCAAAAGGCTCGTTACAATGAGAAAATACAGAGGTCTTCTTGAGTCCCCGACCGCCCGCAGCACGGCGGACGTCATGTTGTAGAACATAAGGCCCTCGATGCCCAGAAAATAGATGCGCAGGTACGTCTGTGCCAGCGGAAAGACATCCTCCGGCGTCTGCATGATGCGAAGGAGCGCCGGCGTTGCCGCATAGCCGACGGCCATCATGAACAGACCAAGAATAAAAGTGGCAAGAAGAGATGTGTGCACAGCCTTTCGAAGACCTGCATCGTCCTTTGCGCCAAAGCGCTGAGAAATCACGACACTCGCGCCGGTCGACATGCCGACAAAAAGACCGACAAGGGTGTTGACAGCGACACTCGTCATCGTTACAGCAGCCAGTGCCTCGGCGCTCACAAAATTGCCCACCACGATGCTGTCCACAGTGCTGTAGAACTGCTGGAAAATATTGCCGAGCAGCAGGGGGAGCGAAAAGAGAATCAACTCCTTCACAATGGGGCCCTGCGTCATGTCTTTGGTTTTTGATTGTCCTGTGCGCAAAGCGCTTCCTGTATTCCCTGTCTTCAAGTTGTTCCCCTTCTTCCAGACATCAATAAGGACGGGAAGCATTCCGCCCCCGTCCTGTCAGTCAGATCGATATTCCAGTATCTTTTCGGCACCTTGTATCAAAACCCTGAGTTTCCTGGGATGCAGGCGATGCCATTCTTACGCCCTTTGGCCGGGCTGCCTGCCCTGGTAGCCGGATTGCTCCTGATTCTGCGGATAGCCGCCCTGATAGTCCTGGTAATCCTGCATTCCGGCGCCGCCATCCTGTCCATCTGCACCATCCTGCGCAGGCTGGGTGCCATTTTGCCCGCGCTGCGTTCCGTCCTGTGCGGCGTAGCCATCTGCCTGCTGCTGTGCGGCCTGCTGCGCAGCCCTTGCTCTGTCCTGCTCCGCCTGCAGCCGCTGCTGCACAAGGGAATTGCGGTCCTTCTGCACTGTCTGCAGATAAGAATTCATGTTGCTCAGATATCCCTGGAACGTGGAATTCGTATCTGTGATAACAGACTTTGTCAGCGTCTCCAGGTGTGCAAGCATCTCCTCGAGGTAGCTCTGCGCCCTTGTGTTGTAGTCCGACACCTGGCTGGATGCGCCATCGACAATGCCCTGAGCCTGCATCTGCGCGTCATCCACCATCTGCTGGGCCTGCATCTGCGCCTGTGCAAGGATCTGCTGAGCCTGTGCATTCGCGCTCTGCAGCATCTCGTCGGCCTCGGCGCTCGCCCTCTGCGTCGTCTCCTGGGCCTGCGCATTCGCCGCCTGTACCAGCTGGTTGGCTTGCTCATACGCCTGCTTGACTACGCTCTCCTGGTTGATCTGCTCGTTCATCTGATCAGTTGCCCGCTTGATGAGGGACTGTGCCTTCGCCTTTGCATCGGCAAAAATGCGGTCCTTCTGGCTGAGCACTTCCTTGTATCTCTCGATCTCATCAGGAACACACTCCCGCAGCTCCTCCATGAGGGCATCAATTCTCTCTCTGTTGACAAGGATATACTCCTTGGAGAGAGGCTTGTACTTGCAGGACTGCAGAAAATCTTCTATCTCATCGATCTTGTTGTCGATTTTATTGCTGCTCATCTTTTCCTCCGGCCAGCGCCAGCTCTTTATAGCGCTCCTTCACGATCTTCTCGATTACAGGCGGAACGCACACGCTGATGTCTCCTCCAAAGGAGGCAATCTCCCGCACACTCGACGAACTGAGCGAAGCATATTCAAGGCTCGTCGTCAGAAAGACAGTGTCCACATTGCCGCCCGAGAGGAGCCTGTTCGTCTGTGCAATCTGCAGTTCGTACTCAAAATCGGTGACGGCCCGCAGTCCTCTGATCGAGACGTGTGCCCCCACCTTCCTGGCGTAATCCACCAACAGCCCGTAATACGAGTCCACGCGGACATTGGGAATGTCCGCAGTCACAGTCTGTAACATTTTAACACGCTCATCTGCTGAAAACAACGACCCCTTCTTCTCATGGTTGTACATCACGCAGACGATGACCTCATCGAACATCTTTGCGGAGCGCTTGATGACATCGATATGCCCGTACGTCACAGGATCAAAACTGCCGGGATAAATTGCTCTGATCATAAAAACCTTCTTTCTGCCGGATCAGGAGCTGGCGTTACTGCGCCGGCCTTCTGCGGATGAAGAGATGCCGCTGCGAGCGGTAATCCTTCTCCCGCACAATCTGCAGTCCGGTCGCATCCAGGAAGGAAAAATCACTGTCAAGAGAAGTCTCCGCAATGATAAGCGTTTCTGCGGTCACGTAAGGCGCATGATCGAGCTCTTGCAGCACTTCCCGACAGGTATCGGATGCATACGGCGGATCCAGATAAATGATGTCTGCTCTTTTCTCTCTGATATGGTGCAGTGCATTCAGCACATCCATTTTCAGAAGAACGCCGCTCTCCTCAAAATGCGTCTTGTGGAGATTCTTCTGAATGCAGGCTGCCGCCTCTCTCCCGTTCTCCACGAGATATGCCCTCTTTGCGCCGCGCGAGAGTGCCTCGATTCCGATGCTGCCGGAGCCCGCGCACAGATCGAGGAATACAGAGCCCGGCACGTCAAACTGAATAATATTAAAGAGGGTCTCCTTGATAATGTCCTGCGTAGGTCTTGTGTCCATTCCGCTGGGCGTCTCCAACTGCATTCTTCTGGCTGTGCCTGCGATTACTCTCATCATTTCCTTTCCGTGCCGCATTCCGGCTGCTTTATATATCGTGCTTTACAGATGATCCTCTGCCGCCGCGCGAGGATTTGCGCAGATGATTCAGGTCGATCTTTCTTCCCTCATATTCGATGACATTGCTCTGCATTGCATTGATCACATAGGCCTCTTCGACCTCATCCTCCTTGGAGAGGCGGATCGCGATGACACCCCTTGCATTTTTCTTCTGCATAGGGATCTCCTCAACGGGGAAACGAAGGAACAGTCCGTTCTTCGTGCGCAGAACCACGGCCTGCTGGTCGATGATGCCATGGACACCGACCACTCTGTCGCCGTCATCAAGCTTCGTTGCGGCGACGGACTGCCTTGTCACATCGAACTCGCCGCCGTCGACGAGCTTAATGAGGCCCTTTGCGGTCACGAACATGATCCGATACAGGTTCAGTTCACTCTGGCTCGTCGCATAGACGATATTTTCTTTGGCCGAGTTGAACTGACTGATGTTGTCGATCGGCACGCCCTTGTCCTTCATTTTCGCCAGCGGCATGTCCTGGACCTTCACGGTATAGAGCGTTCCCGTGTCCGTGAACAGGCACACCTTTCCGGTGTTCTTGCAGACGAAGCTGAAGCGGCACTCGGAATCCACCGCCTCTTTGTTCTTCTCGTAAGTAGGCAGGTCGATGGTCTTGGCATAGCCGAAGCGGTCCATGAGGAACATGACACTCATCTCCTGCTCCTGCCTGGGCACATAGACAGCCGCTTCCTCATCGATCAGCTCCGTCCTTCTGGGTTTGCTGTAAGCCTTCCGGAAAGCAAGGAGCTGCGCCCTGATGACTCTCGTCATGGACGATCTCTCCTCGAGAATGTCCTCGTAGCGGTAAATATTCGCAACGGTTGTCTCATGCTCTTTAATCAGCGCGTCCAGCTCGAGTCCGATCAGCTTGTACAGGCGCATATTCAGGATGGCATCCGCCTGCCGCTCCGTGAAAGAGAGCTGCGCTGCCATGGCGGCGGAATTCTTCGACTTGAAGTGTATTCCCTCAGTAATGCCCTGCACGAGGCACTTTTTGGCCTGCTCGCGCGACTTGGAGCCGCGAAGGATCTCGATCACGAGATCAATGACATTGACAGCCTTGATAAGGCCCTCCTGGATCTCGCGCTTGTCCTGCTCCGCCTGCAGGAGATTCGTATATTTTCTTCTCGTGACCTGAAAGGCGAAATCAACGTTTGCCTTCAGGATATCTTTAAGTCCCAGCGTCTCCGGGCGGCCGTCCCGGATCGCCAGCATGTTGACGCCGAAAGTGTCAAGGAGTTTCGTCTTCTTCAGAAGAAGCGCCTTGAAGTTCTCCACGTCCGTGTCCCTGCGCAGCTCAATGACGATGCGGATGCCCTCCTTGGAGGACTGGTTGCTGATGTCGACGATGTCGTTTGTCTCTTTGGATTCAGAGAGCGCCGCGACATCCTGCAGGAACTTCGCAATTCCGGCACCGATCATCGTGTACGGAATTTCCGTGATCACAAGGTTGATTCTGCCGGCTCTTCCCTTCTCCACGTCCATGCGGCCGCGGATTCTGATTTTTCCTGTTCCGGTCTCATAAATCTGCAGGAGATCGCTCTTGTTGACGATGACGCCTCCCGTCGGAAAATCAGGCCCCGGCATGTACTGCAGCAGTTCCTCTGTCGTGATGTCCGGATTGTCGAGGTAAGCCAGCTCCGCGTCGATGGCTTCGCCCGGGTTGTGCGTGGGGGTCGATGTCGCCATGCCGACCGCAATACCCTCCGATCCATTGATGAGAAAGTTCGGGATCATGCACGGCAAAACCTCCGGCTCCTTCTCCGTCTCATCGAAGTTCGGAATGAAGTCGACGACATCCCGGTCGAGATCCGCGAGCATCGTCTCTTCAGTCACCTTCTGGAGTCTCGCCTCCGTGTAACGCATGGCAGCAGGGGAGTCCCCCTCAATCGTGCCAAAGTTACCGTGTCCGTCGACGAGCGGAAGCGTCTTTTTGAAGTCCTGGGCCATCACCACAAGGCTGTCGTAGATCGAGCTGTCGCCGTGGGGATGGTATTTGCCCATTGTATCTCCGACGATGCGCGCACTCTTTCTGTACGGGCGGTCATGAAAGATGCCCAGCTGCTGCATGTCGTAGAGTGTGCGCCTCTGTACAGGCTTTAATCCGTCCCGTACATCCGGCAGTGCTCTTGCGATAATGACGCTCATCGCGTAGTCGATGTAGGATTTCTGCATCAGCTCCGCGTATTCGGTTTTGATAATATGTTCCTCGGCCGGCTCCGCGGCCGTCTTTTTCTTATCTGCCATGTAATAAAACTCTGCGCAGGCGGCAGAATCTGTGCCGCTGCCTTCCTGAATTACTGGATCTGCTTAGCACTGCGTCTTGGAATGCTCCAGAATGCGCCGCATTTCCAGGTGCGGGCGCCCGGAGCTCCTTCCCGGATTCTCTTCACAGCATCCCGTTTCTCATCTGTTCTGTCAGGGGAACATCCTCAGACATCGAGCTCCGCATCTTTCGCGTGCGCGTGGATAAAATCGCGCCTCGGCGGCACGTCGGTTCCCATAAGAAGACCTGTCATCTCAGAGGCCATGCGGCCGTCCTCGATCTGCACGAGCCTGAGTCTTCTCCTCTCAGGATCCAGCGTCGTCTCCCACAGCTGCTGCGGATCCATCTCGCCAAGTCCCTTGTATCTCTGCAGGGTGAAGCCGCCCTTATGCGTCTTTCTGTATCTGGCAAGAGCTGCATCGTCATAGAGGTACTCGCCCTCATCCCCCTTCTTCTGGGGAACGACCTTGTAGAGAGGCGGCATAGCCACATAGACATGCCCCTCGTAGATCAGATCCGGCATGAAGCGGTAAAAGAGCGTGAGCAGGAGCGTGCTGATATGTGCACCGTCGACATCGGCATCGGCCATGATGATGATCTTGTTGTAGCGGAGCTTAGTGATGTCAAAATCCTGTCCGTAGCCCTCGGAGAAGCCGCAGCCGAACGCATTGATCATGGTCTTGATCTCCGCGTTGGCGAGGACCTTATCCATGCTGGCCTTCTCGACATTCAGAATCTTGCCGCGGATAGGAAGGATAGCCTGGTACATCCGGTTTCTCGCCATCTTGGCGCTGCCGCCGGCCGAATCTCCCTCGACAATAAAGATCTCGCACTTCGAGGCGTCCCTGGACTCACAGTTGGCGAGCTTGCCGTTGGAGTCGAAAGAAAACTTCGGCTTCACCAGCATATTCGTCTTCGCCTTGGCCTCGCTCTTTCTGATCTTTGCGGACCGCTCTGCGCACTCAATCACCGCCTTCAGCTGATCTATGTTGCGGTCGAAGAAAAGGACAACCTGCTCCTGCGTCACCTGCGCCGCCGCGCGGGAAGCGTCAGGATTGTCGAGCTTGGTCTTGGTCTGTCCCTCGAATCTGGGATCCGGATGCTTGATCGAAACGACAGCGGTCATGCCGTTTCTCACATCGGCGCCGGTATAGTTGGCATCCTTTTCCTTCAAAATACCGAGCTCCCTCGCATAGCTGTTGATCACTGCAGTAAAGGCCGTCTTGAAGCCCGTCAGGTGTGTGCCGCCCTCCGAGTTATAGATGTTGTTGCAGAACCCCATGATCTCCTCGCGGAAATCGCGGATGTACTGGAACGCCACCTCCACCTTTATGCCCTCATATTCGCCGCTGTAGGTGATGACATCCGTCACCGTCTCGTCTGATTTGTTCAGCTCTTTGACGAACCCGCCGATTCCTTCCGGCTCGTGGAAGGTAACCTCTTCCTCCGCCCCCTCTCTCTTGTCTGTAAAAATAATCGTGAGTTTCGGGTTCAGATATGTCGTCTCGTGAAGTCTTGATTTGATATCGTCGGACTTGAACCTGGTGTGTTCGAATATGGTATCGTCCGGAAGAAAATTGATGCAGGTGCCGGTTCCCTTTGCCTTTCCGACAACAGGCAGAAGCCCGTCAACCAGCTTCTGAACAGGTTTGCCCTTTTCGTAGCGATCCTCGTAGATATTGCCGCCCTTTTTGACGCGCACCGTCATTCTAGAAGAAAGTGCGTTGACGACGGAGGAACCGACGCCGTGCAGTCCTCCGGATGTGGCATATGCCTTGTTGTCGAATTTGCCCCCTGCATGAAGCGTTGTGAAAACAACGCGCTCCGCCGAAACGCCTTTCGCGTGCATATCAATCGGGATACCGCGGCCGTTGTCCTCGACAGTGGCCGACCCGTCTGCCTCGAGCGTGACATGAATTGTGTCACAGTATCCTGCAAGATGTTCGTCGACGGAATTATCAACGATTTCGTAGACAAGATGGTTCAGTCCTCTTGTCGACGTGGAACCTATATACATGCCCGGGCGCACCCGGACAGCCTCGAGCCCCTCCAGTACCTTGATGCTCGAGGCATTATATACTTCTTTTGCCATAAACTGTATTGCTTTCCTTATTCCCCTTTGCGTTTAATCCTCTGCACCGGCCGTCAGTCCTGCAGCTCCGGGAGCTTCTTTGAGCAGGCAATGGCAAGGGCGCCGGGTCCGATATGACAGCTGATGGAGAGCGAGAGGCGGTCGGGTGCGATGTCTCCTCCCGGGAATGCATCCTTCACCTCCTGATACCAGGGCTCAAATGCATCCACGCACTGTGCGTGCACGGCGTACAGATAGACGTTCTGCAGTCCGCCGTAGAGCTTGTCGATGTCGCTCTTCATCGCATTGATCATTGTATTTTTGCCCTGCTGCACAGTCCTTGCCTTGGAGAAGGCATCAAGCTTCTCTCCCTTGATCTGCAGGACAGGCTTTAACTTGAGAAATGTGCCGATGGCAGCCGCAGCCGGTGTGATGCGCCCGCCGCGCTTGAGATAAAGAAGGGTGTCCAGCATGATGTAAATGCTGGATTCGAACTTCACTTCCTCGAGGCGCGCCTTGATCTTCGAAGCGTCCCATCCCTTGTCTGCCAGCGCCAGGGCGTCAAGGACGGATCTCTTCTGCGTGACGGAAATGCGCTGGTTGTTCACAACCTGAACGCGGCCGTCATAGTCGCTGGAGAGCATCATGGCACTCTGGCATGAGCCCGAAAGGCCGGACGACATGGGGATGTAGACAATCTGGTCATACCCGTTATCGAGCACGCTGTCCCAGACCTTAAGGACGTCGACAGGACTCGGCTGGCTGGTGTGCACAGTCTGTCCCTCTTTCAGCCTCTGAAAGAACTCCTCTCTTGTCAGATTTATATCTTCATAATATGTTTCATCGCTGTCACCGAACATAAACGGCATAGGGATGACGTTTATGCCCAGATCTTTTGCCTGTGACTGCGTAATTCCGCTGTTGGAATCCGTTACGATGGCTACCTTTGACATAATTTCCTTTCTTTGGCGCGTTTATTGCGGTTCCCCGAGGCGAAATCCGCAGAGGCCCCCTCACTGTCAGTATCTGTGCCTCCTTCGGCTGAGAAATCCGCAGAGCGCACTACTCCCCCGAAAAAGACAGACATTCACGTGTATCTTATCGTCAGATACTTCTAAAGTCAACCGATTTGACCTTCTCCACGCTGGTCCCGGGGTGCGCCGCAAGGAACTTCTCCGCATAGGCAGCTGCCCTGCTGCAGATCTCTTTATCGGCATAAATGTCCGCCAGAATAAAGCCCATTTCGCCGCTCTGGCGCACGCCAAAGAGGTCTCCCGGACCCCTCAGCCGCAGATCCTCCTCTGCAATTCTGAAGCCGTCGTTGCAGTGTTCGATAATATCCAGCCTCTCCGGCTTCTCTTCGGTATTGCCTTCATAGAGAAAAATGCAGTACGACTGTTCACTTCCCCTGCCGACGCGCCCGCGCAGCTGGTGGAGCTGGGAGAGGCCGAACCGCTCTGCATTTTCGATGAGCATGACAGTCGCATTCGGCACATCGATCCCCACCTCCACAACTGTCGTTGACACAAGGACATCGATGTTGCCCGCGCCAAACGCATCCATCACCTGCTCCTTCTCCGCAGGCTTCATGCGCCCGTGCAGCACGCCAATACGTATATCCGGCGGAAAGACCTTTCTCAGCCTGTCCGCGTAGTCCATGACATTCTGAAGGTCTGCACTGCCGCCGAAAATCTCCTCCTCTTCCTCAGATTCCTCCACAGCCGGGCAGATAATATAGGCCTGTCTCCCCTGCCTGACCTTCGAGAGAAGAAACTGAAGAACCTTTCTCCGATTCGCTGCCGGCCAGCACAGGTTTTTGATGGGAAGGCGCTCCGCAGGCTTCTCCGTAAGGCGGCTGACCGAGAGATCCCCATAAAGAATAATGGAGAGCGTCCTCGGAATCGGTGTCGCGCTCATGACAAGAACCGGAACCTGCGCCCCTTTCCCCTGCAGTGCCTGCCTCTCCCGCACGCCGAATCTGTGCTGTTCATCCGTGATGGCAAGGCCAAGATGATGGTATTCGACACTCTCCTGAATGAGCGCATGTGTGCCGATAATCACGTTTGCCTCTCCGCTTTTGATCTCCGAGAGGACCTTCCTTCTTGCCGTCCCCTTGACAGCACCGGTGAGCAGGACCGGATGCACAGGAAGATGATACCTCTCTGCCATCTCCTTCATGCCAGCCATATGCTGCCGGGCAAGAACCTCTGTCGGCGCCATGAGCGCGCCCTGATGCCCGTTCGCCGCGCACAGGACAAGTGCGAGAAAGGCCAGAATCGTCTTGCCTGACCCGACATCCCCCTGCAGGAGCCGGTTCATGATATGAGGGCCTGTGAGATCCTGCTCGATCTCGCTCCAGGCCTTCTTCTGCGCATCCGTCAGCGGATAAGGGAGCGATTCAATGAGCCGCACTGTATCGGCAACAGGAATCATCGGATCAGGGTTTGCCATTTCTTCCTGCTGCTCTTTATTTTCACGGACTGCAAGGATGAAGTTAAAGAGTTCATCGAAGACAAGGCGGTTCCTCGCCTGCACGGCACCCTCCTTAGTGTCCGGAAAATGAATTTTCCGGAAAGCATCCTCTCTTCCTAATAGGCCCAGCTCCTGCAGGTCACCTTCCGGAATGTACTCCGCAGGAAGAGCGGCCTCCTCCAGAACCTGCCGCATGAGCTTAACTCTGAGTGCATTCTTCATGCCCTTTCCAAGAGGGTAAACAGGCAGCAGAGTGCCTTCCAGCGAAGCATAGTCCGCCGGGGTGTACACCCGCGCCTGCTCCAGCTGGAGATTCCCGTTCCTGTACTGCCGGACCATCCCTCTGAAAATATGTCTGCTCCCCGCCTGCAGTGTCTTCTGAAGAAAAGGCATGTTGTAGTACGTGAGCCGGATGCGCCCTGTCTCGTCCGCCGCGTTGAAATATGTGATCCTGTATCTCCCCGCGTGCACTGTCGATCCCGTCCCGACGATCACAAGGGAGACTGCGCAGACCTTTCCCGGAACCAGATGATCGACCCGCACAGGCTCTTCGTACTGCTCGTATGTTCTGGGAAAATCCAGCAGGAGATCCCGCAGCGTCCGGATGTCTCTTGCTGCGAACAAGGCCGCGGTCTTCCCGCCGACGCCCTTCAACGAGGTCAGCGGGGAGTCCAATTCGATCTTCTTATTATCATCGCCCATGTTATCTGTATTCTCCAGTCTTACTATTGAATACTCTCTTTGGGGAGCATGGTCCCCTCGGACCATCTCTAATCGCTCATCCAGGAGCAGGGATTTCGCTTACACTTCATTGCAGACCAAATCATGATATAGCAAGGGAGAGGACGGCACTGCCGCCCTCTCCCTGAATATGCGCTGTTGTCAGATGGAAAATCACTCCGCCGAGAGAATGTAGTAGTAAACGGGCTGGCCGCCGTTCTGAACCTCGACCTCAGCGTGACTGAATTCCTTCTGTGCTCTCTCCTTGAGAGCCTCCGCCTGCTCCTTTGTTGTGTCCGCGCCGTAATAGATGCTGATGAGCTCTGTCTTGTCCGTCACCATCTTCTTCAGCGCATCGAGGGCAGTGTCATTCCGCTCGCTTCCGACATCCAGAATGCCGGCATCGCCAATGGCCATCATGTTGCCTGCATGAATCTCCACGTCATCGATTGTGGTATCGCGCACAGCATAGGTAACCTCTGCACAGCTGACATGGCTGATCTCTTCCTTCATGTTCTCAGCGTTGACATCTGCGTCCTGGTCAGGCATGAAGTTGATGACTGCCGTGATGCCCTGCGGAATGTTCTTCGTAGGGATGACGATGAGTCTCTTTCCGCTCTCAAGTGCTGCCGCCTGGTTGGCTGCCAGAATGATGTTCTTGTTGTCAGGAAGGATAATGACCGTATTGGCATTGACCTTGGAGACAGCGTTCAGAATGTCCTCTGTGGAGGGGTTCATTGTCTGACCGCCGGAAATGACGTAGTCGGCGCCAAGACCCTTAAAGATCTCTGCAAGGCCGTCTCCTGCCGCAACCGCAATGATGCCGATTTCTTTTCTCGGCCCCTGTTCAGCAGGCTCTGCCTTCTGCGCATCCTCCGCTGCAGGAGCGGCCGTCTTCTGTTCCGGGAACGTGCTCTCGTGATAATCCGGTGTCAGCTCTCTGTTGACCACCGTAATATCAGAGAGTGCACCGTAGAGAAGTCCTTTCTGAATGACAAGGCCAGGATCATTCGTGCGCACGTGCACCTTCACCGTCTTCTCCGCCGTCTGGATCATGCTGTTCTCGCCGATCGACGTGAGATAGTTTCTGAAATCCTCTTCCGTGCCGGGATTGAAGTTGACATCCGTGTGGATGCAGAATTCAACGACATATTTATAGCGGAGCTTCGTCTCTTCAGGCTTCTTCTCCTGACTCTCCGCGCCTTCCTTAGGACTAAGGATATCCTCGGCAGATACTTCCTTCCCCTGGAAAGCCTCATAGGCGCCTTTGAGCACCTGCATCAGGCCCTGTCCGCCGGAATCGACTACGCCCGCCTGCTTGAGGACAGGGAGCATATCCGGTGTGCTGGCAAGAATGCTGTCCGCGTAGCTGATGACCTGCGGGATAAACTCCTCGAAATCGGTGACGCCGGAATCAGAGAGCTCTCTTGCCTTCTGCGCAGCGCCCTTGGCCACGGTCAGAATTGTACCTTCCTTCGGTTTCATGACAGCCTTGTAAGCTGTCTCTACTGCCTTGTCAAAAGCATCCGCAGCGAGCGGAACATCAATCTCCTGATGGTCGCGCACGATCTTGCAGAATCCCCTGAAGAGCTGGGAGAGGATAACGCCGGAGTTGCCGCGTGCCCCCCTGAGGGATCCGGAGGAGATCGCCTTGCAGACAGCCTTCATATCCTCTGTGCTGCCGAGGTCGCTTACCTCTTTGACTGCCGAGGTGACCGTCATCGTCATATTGGTTCCTGTGTCGCCGTCGGGCACGGGGAATACATTCAGTTCATTGATCCATGCCTTGTTGGATGCCAGATTGAAGGCGCCGCCAAGGAACATTTTCCGAAAAAGATCGGTATTGATTGTCGTTATGCTCACGTTCACTCTCCTTGAAATCTACGCAGAAAACCGCGTGTCAGTCGATGACCTTGACACCTTCTACGTAAATATTGATCTTGTCGATCTCAAGACCGGTGAATTCCTCCACCTTGTACTTGACGCTGTCGATCAGATTGTCGCAAACCGCAGGAATGTTGACACCATAAGACACAATGACATGAAAATCGATGACAAGCTTGCCGTTTGGTGTCAGAGAAACATTGATGCCTCTCGTCATGGATTCCTTCTTGAGGAGCCGGAAGACGCCGTCTTTCATATTGATGCCGGCCATCCCGACAATGCCGAAGCACTCATTGGCGACACTGCCCGCATACTGAGCGATTACTTCATTATCGATAGAAATATTGCCCATATGGGTATTCATGGATGATGCCTTCATATCCTTTCTCCTTTCCTGTATGGGCAGCAAGAATATTCTGCCATTAGCGTTAACAATTATACTAGGTTTGGCGGAGGCGGGCAATATACATCTTTCCGATGTCTGTTCGTCAGCTCCCGCAGGCGAGCCCATGAGCGATACTATTCACCCGCTGTACACGAGCGATGCACCCAAGAGCAAAAAAGAATGCTCCCGCAGGCGAGCCCGCGTCGCATTCTTTTTTGCTCTTGGGTGCATCGCTCGTAGTACACGCAAAAAAGGACCTCCCTTACAGGAAGTCCTCTCCTAATTCTTTTCCGGAAAAGAATTATTCATGCATTAAGCATGCTCAACCTTGCCGGCACGCAGGCACTTTGTGCAGACATTCATCCTCTTTGTACCGCCGTTGATCTTAACGGACACCTTCTGTACATTAGAGTTCCAGATTCTATTGGATCTTCTATGAGAATGGCTGACGTTGTTGCCGAAATGAGCGCCTTTTCCACAGATTTCACACTTGGCCATGATTACACCTCCTCACGTTTCAAGATTTGGTACACAACATTAATAATATTATCAGAAGAGCCCATCCATTGCAAGCAGATTTGTATTTAAATTCAGCACTGTGAAAATCTGCACCAATGAACATCCGGTCACTTCGCGTCCGTCTCTTCTTTTTTCTCTTTTTCGCCGAAGGCGAGATCCACGGCTTCGTCCCCGTCCATCATCTGTGACTCCGTGCGCTTTGCCATGAACTTGTCGATCGTCTCCGGAACAAGGTCGATCAGACGGGACACTGCCGTCTGGTCCTTGATGCTGACCACCTTCGTGTTGCCGTTTCTTATAATGAGGACGGCACTGGGCGACATTTTCGCGGAGAATCCGCCCGCGCCGGCATTCTTCTTATCCCCGTTATTGGCACCGGCGCACGCACCGACCGTCACATCCGAGAGGGGGATCAGAATGGTATCTCCTACCTGGACAGGTTTGCCGACTACAGTCCTGGATGTGAGCACCCCCTGTGCTCCCTCGAGGAGCGAGCTGATCACATTTTCAAAGTTGTTTGTTTTATCTGCCATGATTATTCCCCACTGAGACAAAATCCGCACTGGCGGTCCGGCCAAAGCTTTACTTCCGGAACCGGTGCATCATCCGGCGCACGTCCTTATCCATATACAGCCTGAGGAAAATGCGCACCAGTGAAAAGACTGTCACTTTTCCCTGTGCACTTCCCTGCAGATCGAACCGGTACAGCATCCACTCCGGGCTGATCAGCACATGTCCGTACACCCATGGATACATCATACCATAAAGTTCCATCACTCTGCCGGATGCAGCCGGATCTCCCAGTCCGACAGTGCCCTTCAGCGACCATTTTTTCGGCAGGAGAACCGCGATGAGATGCCCGGCGCTGCCTATACATGTCCGGACTGCCGGAGCAAAGGAGGGACTCTGGATCGTTTTCCAGACTTTTCGGATTCTGCGCATCAGAGCGCGGCGCCGGTCCTTTTTCTCTTCGTTTCTTCCGTCTTTCTCTTCTTCCCCGTCTTTATCTGAAAACAGATCAAGCAGATCATAATGAAGCCACAGAATGCGCAGATCAACCTTTCCATCCCCCGGAACAGCAGCCCTGACCGAGAGAAATGGAAAAAGCCAGGTGACTGCCGCCTTCGCCTTCAGGTTTTTTATGGCATTTAGTCCGTCAAAAGTATCCGTTCCCTCCGGATCTTCATTGGAGAACGCAAGTCTGTACCTGATCGGGACAAAAAGAACAAGCAGCAGGACAAAGAGCAGCACCAGAGCAATGATCCCGACAGCTTTTATAAGGAATAAAAAGATGCCGCCCGCACTCATGACGGATCTCCCTTGGACTCTTTGAGCGGCATGCGCACCAGTTGAATCTTCCCGCCAAAGTATCCCCCGATTTCTCCCTCCGGAAACAGGCAGGCGCGGAGATCAGGGCGCCCGATTTCCTGCATGCTCTTTTCCATGAGACAACACAGAAGACGAACCGCCTCCTCTCTTGAACCGGCAAGTCCGAAAATATAAGGGGGATTCTTTCTGTAATACGGCTGCATCAAAAAAGCAGTGTGGCAAATTTCCGCCTGGTCCTCCCCACAGAGTGAAGCGCTGGTTTTCGCTTCATCTCCGCTGCGGAGCATAAGCGCGTACAGAGAGAGATGTCCCGCTCTGTGGCGAAGACGCCAGATGAGCGCGCGCGGATACTGCATGGTCTGCGGTATATATAGATTGTGGCAAAACCATATCTTCATCTGCAGCCTCATCGCGGCGGCCGTCCGTCCGCAAAGACAGGCGCGCCGCCGCAGTTCAATACGTTTGGTTCACTCTTTATTGACCGGCGCCGTTCTGTGCAGCTGCAGCTGCTGCATCTGCCTGCTGTTCTGACCAGGCAGCTTCTCCCTGCGCATCTCCTGTCGTGGGATTGACATAATCATTCTGGGTATTGTCCGCATTCTGTGCTGCACCTGCATCCTGCGTCTGCTGTGCACTCTGATCAGTCTGCTGTGTCCCCTGCTGCGCGGCAGCTGCTGCCTGATCCTGTGTCTGCTGCGTCTGTGAGGACGCTGCCGCAGCACCGTTCTGGGCAGTGCTCTGCGCCGTTCCGGACGTATCAGACGATGCAGAAGAAGCTGCATCCGAAGCTGATGAACTGCCTGCCGAGGAGGCATCCGACGAAGCCGAAGAGGCACTGGATGCCGCGGCGCTGATATCCGTCGCGCCTCCGCCTACGTTCGTCTCGGGGATTCCGTCGCCGTCCGTATCCACTGCATCCGCTACGCCGTCGCCGTTGAGATCGACCGCATCGTTTATGCCGTCTCCGTTCGTATCCATGTTGAGCTTCACTGTCTTCTCAGGAAGATCGGAGCTCGTCGAGGTGCCCTCATTTGCGTCATTTACGCCGTCGCCGTCCTTGTCGTTGACGACATGAATGTAGTTGGCATCATCGTCCTCACCGGCCTTTGGCGTATAGCCAAAGTACTTGTCCATGATCGTTCTGGCAACAGGTACCGCATTTGTTCCGCCCGACCCTGTAGCGCCCTCAATGACAACGGTGATAGCGATCTCATTGTGATCATCGTCGTAGGCATAGCCTGTGAACCATGCGTTCGAATCCGCCGAATTGGTGTCATACTCCGCTGTTCCGGTCTTGCCTGCTGCGTGGTACGGCCTCGTGCTGAGCTTGCTGGCTGTTCCATCTGTCACAACCTCGCGGCAGAACTCCTGCATCTTCTTGTCGACATCGCTGCTGATGACATTGCGGTAGTCTGTGGGCTTATTCTGCACAAGAACTGTGCCGTCAGCCGACTTCACACTGTCCACCACATAGGGCTTGTAGACCTCTCCGCCATTGGCAATGGCAGCTGTGATCATATTGAGGTGAAGGGGCGTCATCAGCGTCTTGCCCTGACCGATGGCCAGCTGCATAACCTCCTTTGTGGAGGTTGAATCATCGAGAACAAAGCTGGATTTGCTGCTCGGAAGATCATAAGGAAGGTCCTCGTCGAACATCATTTCCTTGAGCTTCGCCGCGAACTTGTCCCTGTCGAGGGAAGTGCCGATCGTCGCGAACGAGGAGTTGCACGAATTGGCAAAGGACTGCTCGAGATTCTGTTCGCCGTGTACCTCCCAGTGGTAGCAGTTAATCATGACGCCGTCGATGGTCGTATAGCCGGGGCAGTCAAAGGTGTAAGCCATGGCCTTCTGCATGTCCTCGGACATGAATTCGATCGCATCAAAAATCTTGAAAGTAGAGCCCGGCGCATACAGACCCTGCGTCACGCGGTTGACGAGTGTTCCCTTCTCCGTATCGCTCATGAGGGAATCCCAATCCTTTTCGATATTGCCGGGATCAAACTCAGGGTGAGAGACCATGGCGAGAATCTTGCCTGTCTTCGCCTCTGTGACAATGACCGCGCCGTCGTAGTCGCCAAGTGCTTCCGATGCCGTCTTCTGAAGATCCGGCATCAGCGTTGTATAGACGTCGTTGCCCGGATAGAGCTCTCCCTTCTGGTCATAAGCGGCCTTTTCAGAGAGGGAAATATCCGATTTGATCAGTTCGGCGTTCTCGAGCTGCTCGACGCCGCTTCCTCCCTTCGGGGTGTAGCCGATGATATGCCCGAAAAGCTTGCCGAACGGATACTCGCGCGTCTGGTTTCCCTTTGCATCCGTCTTGCTCTCCGCAAGGACCTGGCCGTCGGCCGCGTAGATTTTGCCCCTCTGGTTCTTGGCCAGAAGGAGCTCCTCGCGCCCGTTGTAGTCGTTGTTCATCAGCTCGTCCTTGTGGGTAGCCGAATAGGATACCATATAGGTGATCATGGAGGCGAACATGACGACCACTATTCCGCCTGCGACGAACACCTGATGGCGCACCCTCTTTTTTTCAGCGGCGAGGCGCCTTGCTGAGCGGGCTGTGCCTGTATCTGAAGAAGATATGCGGCGTCTCCCCTGTACATCCGGTTCTCTTCGCCTCTGCGTTATTCTGTTGTTCCTGCGGCCGGAGCCGCCGATGTAATCTGCCATAGATGTCAGTCTTCCCTGCTGTAGCGCCGCAGCGATGATCCCCCGCGCACAGCCGCATACTCTCTTCTCCTGTCGTAATCGCTCTGTGGAACCTGTCGGTCCAGGGCTGTCTCATCCCTCATTGCATGTGAATAGCCACTCTGATACCGGCCCCGCCGTGCATCATATCCATATCTGTCCCCGTCGTCATCGTAATAAGATGCTCTCTCCCGCTGGAGTCTTCGCTGCTTCCTCTTGTACTCGTCTATCCGGTCTCCGCGCAGCATATACATAATCTGCACCATGGTGAACAAGAGGATTGTCGAGAGGATGGAACTGCCTCCGTAGCTGATCATAGGGAGCGTCACACCGGTGAGCGGAATAAACTTAGTCTGTCCGCCGAGTGTGAGGAATGCCTGAAAGCCATAAGAAATCGCGGCGCCAAAGGCCAGCAGTCTGTAGAATCTGTCTGCAAAATGCATGGAGAGACTGAGCATGTGCAGAAAACAGCTGAGCGTGATGAGAATCACACAGATGCCGACGATCTGCCCGAATTCCTCCGTGAGGCCGGCGAAAACAAAATCTGACTCCACGAACGGAATCTTGTCCGGCGTCCCCTGCCCCAGGCCGTCGCCGAAGACTCCGCCTGCGCTGATGGCAAAGAGAGCCTGTGTGATCTGGTAGCCGATGGAATCAATGAGGCTCCACGGATCGAGAAAAGCCTGTACTCTCTGCTGGATGTGACTGAAAAAGTGATACAAAACGACAGAGGCCGCCGCCATCGCGCCAAATCCTCCGGCGAGATAAAGAGCCTTTCCTGTCGCCATATAAACCATGAAAATAAAGACAATATAGAAAATCAGTCCGCTTCCCAGATCCTTGGATCCTATAAGAACCAGGACATGCGCGCCGGCAAAAACGGCAATCGGAATGAGATCCTGCAGATCCTTTGCGTCCTTGAGCGTCGCAGCGAGAAAGATCAGATACAGAATCTTCACAAACTCAGAGGGCTGAAAGGTCAGTCCGAAAATTGTGTATGTAATATTGGCGCCGAGTGTCGTAGAGCCCAGGAGCATGACTACTGCCAGCGCCGCAATGCCCAGAAAGGCACACACATATCCGGTCTTTTTGAGAAGATAGAATTTGCTGCGAAAAAAGGGAAGGATGAACGCTATGGCAAGACCGCCTACTGCGATCACGAACTGCTTCGCGGCGCGGTCAAGCCCTACCCTTGAGAGGAAGATGAGTCCGATCGAGAGCAGCATGCACATGTTGTTGAAGATCGGCATATATGCGTTCGAATAAAGCGTCTGATACAGGAAAAAGGCGGCAGAAAAAACCGCCACCTGCAGAACGCACATAAGAAGATATCCTGCCTTGCCCAGGGCGGTGAAGAGCGTCACATAGCTGACAACCGTCATGGCTGCCATCAGCTCAATCTGCACAACGCACATGGTGTGTACAGCCTGCCGGCTTCGCCGGAAGAGCATGATAAAAGCAAGTATTGTGTAGGCAGCGACGAGCGCCGCAATGCCGTATTTTGTCAGAGCCAGTATATAAGTTCGCATGTAATCGGTCTAAATGTCTATAAAGCGCTTTTTCTGAAATGTCCTGTCGTGAAGGCGGGAGTACCGTGAGACGGCGCAGAAAAAATCCTCTGCTGCCCGCGGAAGGCGCACAGAATCCTCTCTGTCCGGCCGCCGCTCTCATCAGTGAAATGAAACAGCTTCGCCCGGATCCGTCTGTATAATGCATTGTCATAAAATGCATCCAGGGAGAGCGGCACACTGTTGAAAATAACATTCCCGCAGTGTGCACAGATCGTGCGCACAGGAAAATGCGCTCCCGTGCGGTCTTCCAGAAACCAGAATCCATCGTCATGATGCCGGCAGGCACCGGAAGCCTTCCTGACGCAGCCCGCTGTGATCATCATGGGAATTCTGCCATAGACCGGCAGGATCGTTTTCCCCTCTGCAGTACCCATCCGCCGAAGCATCTCCTCAAGATCTTTTGCGGAGAGCTCCAGCGGCAGCACACTCCCATCCGCCGCGGACAGCACCGCCTTTGCGGCTCTGTGGTTCCAGATGTATACCATACTGTCCGTGATAATTACTCTATCATATCCTTTTTCGCGGAGAAATTCCACCTCTTCCAGAGATCTGGCCAGCATTCCGGCAAAGAGATCCCCCTTCTCCTGCACAAAATAGAGCATTTTCTCCTCATCTGCGCGGTCACTCTCACGGAAAATATACGGCATAGCGGCCATCAGCCGGATGCCATGCCTTTGCGCATCCGCACAGATTCCGGCCACCTGGTCATCCCATGCATGAATAAGATCCTCTTCAAGAATAAGGACAGATGTGCACCCACTGGATACAGCTGCCCTTGCCTGGTCCGCCGTAGATACAATCACATAGAAGAAATCCGTCGCGTTATCATTTAATGTCAGAAAGTCCGTACGGTTTTTTTCCCTTTTCTCACAGGGTAACTCTTCTGCTGATGCAGTACCTGGTAAAGTGCCTGCATAATGACTGTCAGAGCAGTCTCTCTTCACGGCCTTTTTCCGCAGAATTTCACTGCGCAGCGCAGCCAGGGCATCCCTGCGCAGCGCATTCAGTGCGCTGACCGGAAGAAATGATTCCCCATCCGTATAGACCTGCAGATGACGAAGACAGAAGGAAGTTCCTCCCATCTTCCCAATTTGTGCACGCAGGTCCGATTCACCCATGGGACGGTTCTTTGCAGCCTGCACACTCTGACCGGACTGTGCTGTCACCGTCGCGCCTTCCGCAGAGAGCGTCAGCACCGCCGGTGCGCCTGTATAGAAAGAGAGCTCTCCGGATGCATCAACTTCAGGCGGCTCATCGAGCCATTCCCTCCGCACCTTCTGTAGCAGGGCATCATCGGCACCGGAATAGCCGCCCTTCTGGATAGTCAGAAGGTCTCTCCCGTTTCTCTCCTGATAATAACCGGTACTGAGATCTTTGCGGATATAGAGATTCAGGAGTTCTGCGCGGTCCTTCCTTTCGATCATCCAGGGCGTTGTCCTTCCCGACGCATCCCAGGCATAGAATCTGTCGATATATCTGCGGTAGATGGCCGTCGTCCCCGCCGCGTACTCCGCGCGTTTCATTCTGCCTTCTATCTTGAAGGAGTCCAGCTGCGCATCCATCAGCTGCGGCAGGATGTCCAGCACGCACATATCCCGCATGGACAGCGGGTAACACTCCCCGTCCGCGGTTACATTTCCCCTCTCATCAATAATGGTGTAGGGGAGTCTGCATGTACCTGCACAGCGCCCGCGATTCCCGGATCTCCCGCCCAGCATACTGGACATCAGGCAGCGCCCTGAATAGGAATAACACATTGCACCGTGGATGAAGGCCTCAATTTCAATTGGCTCCTTCTCCTTCATTCTGCGCATTTCCGCAAGAGACAGCTCTCTCGCAGGCACGACCCTGCTGATCCCCATTCTCTTCAAAAAGCGGACAGACTCGCATGACGTCACCGACATCTGTGTGCTCGCATGCAGAAGAAGTCCCCTGCAGCGCTCGCGGAGAATGCTCACAACACCAAGGTCCTGGACAATGACACCGTCAAGACCGTGTGCGTACATCCGCTCCACAAAAGCGGCGGTATCCTCCAGTTCACTCTCCTTAGTGAGCACATTGACGGTGATATACACCTTTTTTCCGAACAGATGCGCATCCTCAATAGTTCGGATGAGCTCCTCCTCTGTGAAATTATCCGCGTAAGCCCGCGCGCCGAAATGCGGACCGCCCATATAAAAGGCATCGGCGCCTGCCTTCAGAGCGCCAAGAAACGCCTCTCTGTTCCCCGCAGGCGAAAGGAGTTCGACTTTATGCATGCATACCTCATACAGCTGCGGCCGGACAGACATCTCTTTTCATGCCCATCCGGCCGCAGAAACCATTTCAGTTGGTGCTTCTCTTGTCCTCTTCCCGGGTCTTCAGCTCAGTCTCGAGACGAATGATCTTTCTGGCATTGTCCTCATTCTCCGAGGTCACGCTCTTCAGGCTCTTCTCCGTACTCTCGAGTTTGATCTGTGTGGCGATGAGCTCGTGCTTGACGTCATAGAGATCTTTCTCCTTCTGCTGCATCTCATCGCGCAGATCCTGGAGCTCCTTCTGTGTGCGGAAATAGTCGTCCACAATATTGATCTGCATCAGAATATTGCGGGTATCCGTGTTGAGCTTGGCCCATCCCTCCTGCGCGGAGAACTCATTGAGCTTATTGTTCAGATAGGATGCCACCTTCTGCAGATAGCTCTCACTCTCGTAGCCTGCGATCGTATATACCTTGCCGCCGATCACCACCTCGGCGTTTGTCATAGAAGCCATAGTCAGTATCCCTCCTGCGGACGCTACTCATTTGTGCCCGCCAATACTCCGATCATACCATACCTTCCCTCATAGTTCACCTGTGAATGCTGAAGCGGAAGGCTCCGGGAATCCGATTCCTCACAATGTCCGCCTGAATATGCGGCGATGAATTGCAGGAATGCCTGTGTCAGGCTATATTGTCTATTCCTCGCCGGAATAAGCGATGCCGAAGTGCTCATAAGCAGCTTTTGTCGCTATTCTTCCGCGCGGTGTGCGCATGATGAGCCCGTTCTGCAGAAGGTACGGCTCCACAACATCTTCAATCGTGCCGGGATCCTCACCGATAGCCGCAGAGAGCGTATCCAGTCCGCACGGGCCGCCCCCGAATGTTACGATGAGTGTGCGCAGAATTCTCTGGTCACTGGGGTCAAGGCCCATGGAGTCAATATCCATGAGATCGAGTGCCTTCTTTGCAGTCTCCTCTGTGATGGTGCCGTCGCCCATCACCTGTGCGTAGTCCCTGACTCTTTTGAGAATGCGGTTGGCGAGGCGCGGTGTTCCGCGCGATCTCCTTGCCATCTCCAGTGCGCCCTGTTCGTCTATCGTCACGCCGAGAACCTTCGCGGAATTGAGAATAATTCTCTGGAGATTCTTCACATCATAGAACTCGAGCCTCTGGATCATTCCAAAGCGGTCGCGCAAAGGCGCAGAGAGAAGACCCACACGCGTCGTCGCACCGATCAGGGTGAACTTCGGCAGATCGAGCCGGATGGACTTTGCTGTTGCCCCCTTGCCGATCATGATGTCGATGGCAAAGTCCTCCATCGCCGGGTAGAGAACCTCCTCAACTTGCTTGTTCAGTCTGTGGATCTCATCCACAAAGAGAATGTCACCCTCCTTCAGTCCATTTAAAATGGCAGCCATGTCGCCCGGCTTCTCAATAGCAGGGCCGCTCGTGATCTTGATGCGCACCCCCATCTCATTGGCTATGATCTGGGAAATGGTCGTCTTGCCAAGTCCCGGAGGTCCGTAGAAGAGCATGTGATCGAGCGGCTCCTGTCTCTTTTTGGCGGCCTCAATGGCAATCCGCACATTCTTCTTGATCTTATCCTGACCGATATAGGCACTGAGGGTGCGCGGGCGCAGAGATCCCTCGATCTGCTCATCCTCCTGCGTATACCCGGTCTCAATCATTCTTCTTTCCATATATTAAGCAGCTCCTCCAGCCGTCATATCAGATTCTTTACAGCTCCCCGCGAAGATTCTGCCGCAGAACTTCTGCGTCTGCTCTGCACTGCGCGCTCTTACCGTCACGCCATATAGCGCAGCGCGCCCTTCAACAGATCCTCCGTCTCCTCTGCGCCGTCCGCGGCCGCCTTCCGGACAGCCTTCACGGAATCGAGGCGCGGGTAGCCGAGTGCTGTCAGGGCCTCTACCGCATCATTCTGCGCATCGCCCGCAGGAAGCTGCGTCCCTCCTGCAGCTCCGCCGGCCTCAGCGCCGGAGTTGTTCTCCAGATCCTCGTAGGAGCGCACCTCAAGCTTACCCCGGAGATCAATGACGAGACGCTCTGCCGTTCTCTTTCCGATTCCCGGTGCTCTGGAAAGTGTCTTTACGTCTCCGCTGACCACCGCAAAACGAAGATCGTCCGCGCCAAGGCTTGAAAGGAGCGAGAGCGCGCCCTTGGGGCCAATGCCGCTGACAGTGATCAGCTGTCGGAAAAGGGAGAGCTCCTCTCTGGACATAAAGCCATAAAGAACCATCGCATCTTCCCGTACGCTGAGATGCGTATAGAGTGTAGTCATCTCTCCCCGCCCGGAGGAAGAGAGAGCCTGCGCCGTGGATGCAGGAACCAATACCTCAAATCCGATGCCGTTCACGTCGAGAACCACATTCCCTTCAGGAGTGATTTCACAAATATTCCCTGTCAGTCTGGAGATCAATTGCCGTTCCTCCAAGTCTATCAATAAGCACGTATGTTCGAACAACAGTATACCATGATGTCGGGCCGAAAAGGTAGGCGTTGTTGCCCGCAAAAAGACTTCACTTGACGCGGGACTTGTTTTCAGTTATGCCTATCTTGTTGGAACAAGGCAGATTTTTCATATCAGGGGCACCGCAAAGTTTGAAAATAACGTCGATCCGTTACTTTAGACTTGGCATCGGTGCAGGCGCAAACGGCAGGACCGCATCCGCGGATTTTGCTTCAGAAAGGTATACAGATGAGAATAATATTCATACGACATGCAGAACCGGACTACGAACACAACACGCTGACAGAGAAGGGCTTTCGGGAGGCGCGCATCCTCTCGGACCGGATTCCCGGCTGGAGTGTGGACAGATTCTATGTCTCTCCCCTTGCGAGGGCGCAGCTGACGCTCGAGCCTTCTCTGGCGAAAATGGGGCGCACCGCTCAGGTTCTGCCCTGGATGAGGGAGTTCGCCTATCTGATCACCGATCCGACAACAGGGCAGGAGAACAAGGTGCCGTGGGACTTTATGCCCAGGTACTGGACGAAGCGTCCTGCTTTCTATGACAAAGATAACTGGTATAAGGACGATATTTTCAAAACTTCTGAGGGGTATGAAGAGGCCGTCATGAATCTTCGGCAGGGACTGGATGAACTCCTAGCAGAATACGGATATCAGAGAGACGGCGCCATGTACCGGACGGATATAGAGAAGACAAAGGGCGACGATGATAAGACGATCGTCATCTGTGCGCATCTTGGCGCCAATCTTGAGGCGATCGGGTATCTGCTGGGCATCTCTCCGGTCGTTCTGCAGCAGACAATTTACCTTGCGCCGACGAGTATCTCGATCCTGAACAGTGAGCAGCGCCTGCAAGGCGAAGCGATGTTCCGCGCGCAGTGCATCGGCGACGTGGCGCACCTCCTGAAGGCAGGCGAACCGGTTTCAGAGTATGGTGCGTTCTGCAGGGTGATGAGGAGATACTGAAATTTTCGTAACTGTTCAGCATTCCATAAAAGAGACTGCCGCACGTCTTAATATGTGGCAGCCCTTTTATAAATTGGTAATTGTTCAGCGCCTGCATTCCGAGAACCTATGATTCTCGGAATGGGGTGCTGAACAGCTGCTAATCCGGAACTTGAATATTGTGCCTCAGTTCTTCTGCGCGTTCACATACGGAATCAGACCGCCTGCATCGATAATGCCCTGCATGAAAGCGGGGAATGCCTGCCCCTGGAAGGTCTCTCCCGTCGTCTCGTCGGTAATGACGCCGGTGTTGAAGTCAATGCTGACCTCATCCCCTTCTTTGATCTTCTCCGAAGCCTCTTTGCACTCGATGATGGGAAGTCCGATATTGATCGAATTGCGGTAGAAAATCCGCGCAAATGTCTCAGCGATCACGCAGCTGATCCCGCTCGCCTTGATGGCGATGGGCGCGTGCTCTCTGGACGAACCGCAGCCGAAGTTCTTCCCGGCGACAAGAATGTCTCCGGGCTTTACTCTTTTCACAAATGTCTTGTCGATATCTTCCATGCAGTGGGATGCCAGTTCTTTCGGATCGCTGGTCGCAAGATATCTTGCGGGGATGATGACATCCGTATCCACATTGTCGCCGTATCGGATCACTGTTCCTCTTGCATTTTCCATGGTAACTGCTCTCTCCCTGTATTGTTCATTCGCACTCTTTCAGACAGGCGGAATGATCGGTGCATATCCTTAATGGCAGGATCGCTTCCTGCTGTCTGAAAATACCGTCCCAAGGCTCTGCAGCCCCTGGATTCAATAGTTTGTCGGATCGGTGAGCCTGCCCTCGATCGCGCTCGCCGCCGCTGTTGCAGGGCTTGCAAGATAGATCTCGGATGTCGGATCACCCATTCTGCCGACGAAGTTGCGGTTGGTCGTGGAGACACATCTCTCGCCCGCCGCAAGAATGCCCATGTAGCCGCCAAGACACGGTCCGCAGGTGGGTGTGCTCACAACAGCCCCCGCTTTGATAAATGTCTCGATAAGGCCTTCCTTCAGCGCCTGCAGATAGATCTTCTGTGTCGCCGGAATGACGATGCAGCGAATGCCCTCTGCCACATGGCGCCCCTTAAGGATTTCAGCTGCCTGCCGCAGATCCTGAATGCGGCCGTTCGTACATGATCCAATGACTGCCTGGTCAATCTTCACATCGCCGATTTCATCGAAGGTCTTCGCGTTCTCGGGAAGATGCGGGAAGGAAACAGTGGGCTTTATCTCTGAGAGATCAATATCGTAGACAGCCGTATATTCAGCATCCCCATCCGCTGTATAAACCTTGCCGGGAGCAGCACCGTGCGCCTTCTCATATTCGATGGTCTTCTCGTCGACAGGGAAAATGCCGTTCTTGCCGCCCGCTTCAATTGCCATGTTGGAGATGGTGAAGCGGTCATCCATGGACAGCGATGCGACGCCGGGGCCCGTAAATTCCATGGACTGGTAGAGGGCGCCGTCCACACCGATCATGCCGATGATATGGAGAATAACGTCCTTTCCGCTCACCCACCTGCCAAGAGTGCCCGTCAGGCGGAAATTGATGGCAGCAGGCACCTTGAACCATGCCTTGCCTGTTGCCATGCCGGCCGCCATATCCGTAGAGCCGACGCCCGTCGAGAATGCACCGAGTGCGCCGTATGTACATGTGTGGGAATCCGCGCCGATGATGACATCGCCGGGCACCACGAGACCGGATTCAGGGAGAAGCGCGTGTTCAATGCCCATCTGGCCCACTTCAAAATAATGTGTGATCTTATTCCTCTTTGCGAACTCTCTCACGCACTTGCAGTTCTCCGCGGACTTGATGTCCTTCGCCGGCACAAAATGATCCGGCACGAGGGCAATCCTGTCCTTGTCGAAGACACCCTTCTTTTTGAATTTGTCCATCTCCTTAATCGCCACAGGGGATGTGATATCGTTTCCCAGCACAAGATCCAGGTTCGCCTCGATGAGCTGGCCGGCCTTTACACTGGCCTGGCCGGAAGCTGCCGCCAGGATTTTCTGTGTCATTGTCATGCCCATATCAGTGCACTCTCCTTAATGAAAAAGGGACAGAGAAACACGCGTTCCTCTGCCCCAGTATAATTTTTCTGAAAATAAATCCGGCTCTGTCAATCGCTCTCCGCTTCGCGCAGCGCGATGACAGGTGTCCGGAGGCGCTTCGCGCCTTGGCCACCCAGCCGGCGTGATCTTTTCCGCCGGTGAGCAAGCTCCCCGTCGGAAAATCTCCCACCGTCTGGTGCCGGATTTTTATGATCAGTTATTGATGAGCTTATCAGACTCGTTGTTCCAGCTGTAGAGCTTGCGGATCTCTGCGCCGACCTTCTCGCTCGGATGAGCTGCTGCCTTTGCGCGCATAGCCTGGAAGTGAATCTGGCCGTTCGCCATATCCTGGATGAACTCGCTGGCAAATGTGCCGTCCTGGATATCGGAGAGGACCTTCTTCATGGCCTTCTTGGTGTCCTCTGTGATGATCTTGGGGCCGGTCACATAGTCGCCGTACTCAGCAGTGTTGGAGATGGAGTAACGCATGCCTGCAAAACCAGACTGATAGATGAGGTCTACGATGAGCTTCATCTCGTGGATGCACTCAAAGTAAGCGTTTCTCGGATCATAGCCAGCCTCGCACAGAACATCGAAGCCTGTCTGCATCAGCTTGCAGACGCCGCCGCAGAGGACAGCCTGCTCACCAAAGAGATCTGTCTCGGTCTCTGTCTTGAAGGTCGTCTCCAGAAGACCTGCTCTTGCGCCGCCGATGGCTGCGCCGTATGCCAGTGCCATATCCAGAGCGTGTCCTGTTGCATCCTGCTCAACTGCGACCAGCATGGGGGTTCCCTTGCCCTCCTGGTACTCGGAACGAACAGTGTGTCCGGGAGCCTTCGGAGCGATCATGGTAACATCTACATCCTTGGGAGGAACGATGAGCTTGTAGTTGATGTTGAAGCCGTGTGCGAACATCAGCATATCGCCTGCCTTGAGGTTGGGCTCAACGTCCTTCTTGTACATGGCGGCCTGCTTCTCATCGTTGATGAGGATCATGATGATGTCAGATCTCTTTACTGCCTCGGCGGTAGGAAGAACGGTGAGGCCCTGAGACTCAGCCTTAGCCTTGGACTTGGAGCCCTCATACAGACCAACGACAACGTCACAGCCGGAATCTTTGAGGTTCAGCGCATGTGCATGACCCTGGGAGCCGTAGCCGATGACGCAGATCTTCTTGCCCTCTAGTAGTGATACGTTGCAGTCTTCCTGATAGAAAATTCTTGCCTGTGCCATGTTGATTGTCCTTTCCGTGCCCCGCATTTAAGCGGGTTCTGAAAATAATGGTACCTGTTCAGCACCTCACCTGAATAAATCGAATTTCCGAAAGGCGCCAAACAATTACAAATATGTATTCGGGCGGCGCTGTCTGCATATCAATAAGAACGTGCACTGCGCAGGCCCTGCAGATCTGTCAGCACCTGGGGAGTATGCTGAACAGCGGATCTGTCAAAGAATATTGAATGGATACGTATCTTTGCATCTCCTGACCCGGATTGCTCCGGTGTACAGCGGGATTCTCCGATACATCCTTACAGCTTCACCTGATGTCCTTCTTTATCAAAAAGAGGAACGATCCTGCCGTTGTGATCGATGTCGAGGACATTGCGGATGCCTCTGCCAAGTCCGGCTACGCCGGTCCTTGCGATCTCAAGAATTTCATAGCCCTTCAACAGTCCCAGAAAAGCCTCGATCTTGTCCTGACTGCCGGTGATCTCGATCATCAGGCTCTCCGGAGATACATCGATGATGCTCGCTCTGAAAATATTCGTGATGGCGATCACACCCTGTCTCTGCTCATCACTGCACTTGACCTTGATCATCGCAAGCTCGCGGTAGACGGATTCAGAATGCTTCAGTTCGTGAATGTCACGGACGTCGATGAGTTTTCTCACCTGCTTCTCGATCTGCTCCATGATGTCGTCATCTCCGTGCGTCACAATTGTGATTCTTGTGATGCCGGGGTTGGCCGTCACGCCTGCAGTGATGGAATCGATGTTGTAGCCTCTTCTGGAGAACAGCCCCGCGATCCTTGAGAGGACGCCCGATGTGTTGTCGACCAGCAGCTGGAATACCTTTGTCTGCATATAAACCTTTCCTGAATGCCCGTTTCGCGGCATTCCTATCATACGCAAATCTTAGTTCACTTCATACAGAAAAGGTATAAGTGAAGATTGCGATCATTATAGTTCTGTGTTTTTGAAAATGCAATGTACTTTTTCTTATCCAATCAAATCGGTATGACGATATCTGTATCGTATCATTCCGCCCTGATCTGCGGTCCGTGCGGCTCTGTTTTCAGAGAGGACCACGGTGCTGAGACGCTTTCGGGGAAGGGATGCTCTGCGTCAGGCCTGCCCGTCTTTGCACTTGGGGACGGCGAGTGTGCCGGTGCGGGTGATTTCGACGATACTGATCGTCTTGAACGTATCAAGGAACATGCTGACCCTCTCCGGCGTATCGCAGATCTGAATCGTCATGAGGCTCTTCGACATGTCGATGATCTGCGCCCCCATGATCGAGCAGTTCTCCATAATGTCCCTGCGGTTGTTTCTGTTGTAGTGAACCTTGATGAGCATGAGCTCCCTGCTGACCGCCTGATCCTCTGTAAAGGTCTTCACCTTGATGACATCGAGCTTTTTGTTGAGCTGCTTCTCTACCTGCTCAAGCGTCCCGCTGTCCCCTGAAGAAACAATGATCATATGGGAGACCGTGTGGTCATCCGTCTCACCCACGGCGAGCGAATCAATGTTGTAGCAGCGTCTCCAGAAGAGGCCGGCTACTTTACACAGGACGCCTGCCCTGTTTTCAACGAGTACGGAATAGATTTTTTTCATATTGGCAGTGCCTCCTCTCTACGCCAGCTCATCCGGATCAACGATCACTTCCATCAGGGAAGGTGCCGGATCCTTCAGGAAAGCATCGATTGATTCCTGCATCCCGGCATTCGTCTCCAGTCTGTAATAATGTGTGTCATAGGCTGCCGTCAGCTCCTTCAGCTCAGGATAGCTGCCGAGGGCAATGACGCTGAAATGATCGTGGTAGACCTGGTGCTGGTGCTGCCGCACAAGGCCAAGGGACTGGTTTCGAAGAACCACGCACTTGCACGGAATGCGGTAATACTGCATCGCGGCGAGCTCCATCATGCTCATCTGAAAACCGCCGTCACCGCAGACGCATACGACCTGCCGGTGCGGAGCACCCAGTGCCGCGCCCAGTGCCGCAGGAAGAGCGTATCCCATCGTGCCCATGCCGCCGCTGGTGAGAAATCTTCCGCCCTCCCGGATCCGGGCATTCGCACAACTCCAGAGCTGGTTCTGTCCGACGTCCGCCACATATACGGCATCGGGATCCATTGCACAGGAAAGTTCGTGGACAAAGAGTGCCGGATCGACGGAATGTCTGTCAGAGTTCTCCGCCGCCATGCGCAGTTTCTCCGCCTTCTTCTGCCGGCCCTGCGCCCTGCAGTCATCCAGCTGCGAGATCCACTCGCTGTAATCGACATGCAGTTCCTGTTCGTTGAATGTATGGAAAATATGTGCGATATCCCCGACCAGCGGAATCGCCGGCGTCGTATTCTTGCCGATCTCTGCGGGATCCACATCGATGTGGACGAGGGTCTTTCCGGCCATCGCAAGGTCCGGCTGGGAAATGGAGCGGTCCGCCACACGCGCCCCGGCCATGATGATGAGATCCGCCTTGTTCATCGCCTGGTTGCCGTAAGGCTGTCCGTTGTTGCCGACCATCCCGAAAAAGAGCGGATCGTCCGTGGGCATCACAGACAGGCCCATCATCGTGCAGACGACCGGAATGCCGTGTTTTTTCGAGAAGGTGCGCACTTCCTCCTTTGCACCGCCCAGATGCACACCGCCGCCGACACAGATGATCGGGCGCTTCGCCTTCTCCAGCTCTTTGATCACTTTTCGGATCTGCACAATGTGGCCCTCGACAGTGGGCTTGTAGGTGCGCAGGTGTACTTCCTTTGGATAGGCAAAGCGGGAGATCGTCTCCTTCTGCACATCGCAGGGAATATCGATGAGGACAGGACCTTTTCTGCCTGTGGACGCGATGTAGAAGGCCTCCCGGAAGATCCTCGGAATGTCCTGTACATCCCGCACGATGTAGCTGTACTTGACAAAGGACTCCACCGCGCCCGACACATCGGCCTCCTGGAAGACATCGGAGCCCATCAGATGGGAGTCCACCTGTCCCGTGATGCAGATCATGGGGATGCTGTCCGCAAAAGCCGTGGCAATGCCTGTAAAAAGGTTCTCCGCGCCGGGGCCGCTGGTCACTGCGACGACGCCGGGCTTCCCGCTGATTCTCGTATAGCCGCTCGCTGCGTGCGCCGCATTCTGCTCCTGACGCACGAGGACCGTCTTAATGTCCGTGGCGAGAATGCTGTTGTAAAAAGGTGCAATGGCTACGCCCGGGTATCCGAAGACATATTCAACGCCCTCCTGCTCGAGACACTTTACGATGGCATCTGCTCCTGTCATCCTCTTCTCCTTTCCTGAAACAGAGTTTGTATAAAGCGGTTCCGGGAAATCCCAATAGATTCCCCGGAACCGCCAAAGAGACCGCTTTGTCTCTCTTCACGCTTTTCATCTGCGCTTTCACTTCCGCACATAATGAACTGTGCAGAACATCTTCTCATTAAGCTCTGTAAACGACCTTAACGAACTTCTTCTTGCCGCGCTTCAAGAGAATGCCTTCCTTCAGATCGTCCTTTGTGTAGGTCTTCTTCGGGTCTGTGACCTTCTCATCACCTGCAGTGACGCCGCCCTGCTGCACATTTCTTCTCGCCTCGGCCCTTGAAGGAGCAAGGCCGCCCTTCACAAGGAGAGCCAGAATATCAACTGTGCCGTCTGCCTGGAAATCGCCGTCTGCGACCTCCGCCTCAGGAACATTGCCTCCCTCACCGACAGCGCCTGTGCCGCCAAAGAGCGCATTGGCACCGGCCTCCGCCTTCTTTGCCTCATCCTCGCCGTGCACGAGAGTCGTAAGCTCTCTGGCGAGAATCCTCTTCGCCTCGTTGAGCTGACTGCCCTCCCACTTGTCCATCTCATCGATCTGCTCGAGAGGAAGGAAGGTCATCATGCGCAGGAACTTGAGCACGTCGGCATCGTCGACGTTTCTCCAGTACTGGTAGAAATCGTACGGGGATGTCTTGTCCGGATCGAGCCAGACAGCGCCGCCGCTCGTCTTGCCCATCTTTGTGCCGTCGTGCTTGAGCAGCAAAGAGATAGTCATGGCATAGGCATCTTTGTTCAGCTTCTTTCTGATGAGGTCGATTCCGCCCAGCATATTGGACCACTGGTCATCGCCGCCGAACTGCATCTGGCAGCCATAGTCCTGGAAGAGCCTGTAGAAATCATAGCTCTGCATCAGCATGTAGGAGAATTCAAGGAAAGAAAGACCGTCCTTCATGCGGTTGACATAGCATCTTGCGCGGAGCATCTCATTGACATTGAAGCAGGGCCCTATGTCTCTCATGAACTCCATGAAGTTCAGGTTCCGCAACCAGTCCGCGTTGTTCACGATCTGCGCCTTGCCTGGCCCGAACTCGATGAAGCGGCTCATCTGACGCTTGAAACACTCGACATTGTGATCAATCGTCTCGATCGTCATCATCTTGCGCATGTCGGATCTTCCAGAGGGATCTCCGATCATGGCCGTCCCGCCGCCGACAAGAGCGATCGGCTTATTGCCCGCCATCTGCAGTCTCTTCATCAGAAGAAGGGCCATAAAGTGGCCGACATGCAGAGAGTCCGCCGTCGGATCAAAACCGATGTAGAAAGTAGCCTTACCATTATCGATGAGATCATTGATCTCCTTCTCATCTGTCATCTGCGCAAGAAGGCCTCTTGCGTGCAGTTCTTCGCTTAATTTCATCTGTTTTCCTCTTTAATCGCAGTACCCGTTTAGCTCTATAGCTTAAATGGTTCCATAATAAAACGCAATCCCTGTGAGCGCTAAACTATTCATCCCAGCGAAGGCTGAACGCCTCCGCCTTTTTGTCTCTCATCATCAGGTTGTCCACTGCCGCCTGAGGCGTCATGGCTCCGGAGAGCACACTGCACACCGCATCAATAATCGGTGTCTCTATCCCATAGTGCTCTGCCATTTCCTTTGCCGCCTTCGCGGAATATACTCCTTCCACAACCTGTTTGACCTCTCTCATCGCCTCGTCCGGTGTCTTTCCCTGTCCGATGAGAATGCCGGCCCTTCTGTTGCGTGAATGCATGGAGGCGCAGGTGACGATCAGATCGCCGATGCCGGTGAGACCCGCAAAAGTCTCCGCCCGTCCTCCTGCTGCCGTACCCAGCCTTGTGATCTCGGCAATTCCTCTGGTAATGAGCGCCGCCTTGGTGTTGTCCCCGTAACCGAGTCCGTCGGCTACCCCAGCCGCAAGTGCGACGACATTTTTAAGCGCAGCCCCGATCTGCATGCCAAGAACATCGGGGCTCGTATAGACTCTGAACACAGGGCTCATAAAGAGGTTCTGCACGAGCTGTGCTGTCTCCTTCTCCTTTGCCCCTGCCACAATGCAGGTAGGAAGTCCTTTTCCAACCTCCTCTGCGTGGGTCGGGCCGCACAGAACAGCCGTCTTTGCCTGCGGAATCTCCTGTTCAATGATCTGCGTGAGCGTAAAAAGAGTGCCCTCTTCGATCCCCTTTGCCACAGAGACGATCAGCTGGCCGTCCCGCACAAAAGGTGCCATCTTCTTTGCTGTCCCTCTTGTAAAGGAAGAGGGAACAGCCAGAACCAACACTTCACTCTCTCTGATGACAGGCTCCAGATCGCCCGTTGCCTTTACGCTCTCCGGAAGAATTGTTCCGGGGAGCTTCACCATCTGCTCGTGAAAATTGTTGATCATGTAGACTTCTTTTGCATCCACAGACCAGACATTTACCTGATGGCCGTTATTGGCAAGCTCATAGGAGAGCGCGCTCCCCCAGCTGCCGGCGCCAATCAGTCCTATCGCTGCCATCCATCTGTCCTTTCGATGATACGAATTAATTCTGTGCTCTTTTGATCGCGTAGCGAACTATGCAGCATCCTTCCTGATCAGGACACGGATTTTTTATCCGCCGTTCCTTATTTGCTGTCCTTTTCGTGATGGACAATATAAGTCTTTCTCTCCGTTCCGTGCACCAGACGGTCTATATTGGCCCTGTGCTTATAAAACGTAAGACATACAAGAAGGCCGAAAACGATGTACATTTCAATCAGTGACGCCTGCGATGCCGGCGCATACATTCCCATGCTGCCCTCAATGATCATCGCAATGAGGAAGGAACTGTAAAGGCACAAAGATCCAAGAGATACATAATGTGTCAGTAAAAACGGAACAAAGAAAACTATAACGGCGATCGGCAGAAAAGTCCAGTGGAAGGCCAGCGTCATACCGGTTGCCACTGCGACGCCCTTGCCGCCGCGAAACTTCATATACAAAGGATAATCGTGTCCCAGCACGACGCCTGCGAGCGTATATACCTTGAGAAGATACTTGATCTCCGGGTGCGCATTGCCAAAAAGGAGCGTGACAACCGCAATTGCCGCAACGCACTTGAGCGCATCGATGAAGAACACCGTTACGCCTGACTTCGTGCCCAGAACGCGCATGGCATTTGTCGTCCCCGCATTGCCGCTTCCGTATTCGCGGATATCGATGCCGTGCATTTTCCCTATAATATAAGCGCCCTGAATCAGTCCAAATGCATATCCTATTGCCAGTGCCACAAGTCTCAACATAATGAAGCCTCCCCCTGGGCTTTATTGCTCTGCCGCATAGCGGTCAGAATCTTTTCTCCCCGCCATACCTCTGCAGATTCAGTTCCCGTCCTCGCTCTTGCGCTCCCTGACGATGAATTTCAGCGGCGTTCCCTGGAAGCCGAATGTCTGCCGGATCTGGTTCTCCAGATAGCGCAGGTACGAGAAGTGCATCAGGTACTTATAGTTCACAAAAAGGATGAACGTCGGCGGCTTGACCGATGCCTGCGTCGCGTAGAAGATCCGCAGCATCTTGCCCTTGTCTGACGGCGGCTGCTGCATAATCGCGGCCTCGTTGATAATCTCATTGAGAACGCCCGTCTGCACGCGCATATTCTGATTAGCAGAGACGAGGTCCACCATGTCGTAGAGCTTGTTCAGCCGCTGCCCCGTCTTTGCAGAGATAAAGAGAATCTCCGCGTACGGAATAAATGAAAGAATCTGGTGAATTTTCTCCGTATATCTCTTGATGGAGCCGTTGTCCTTCTCGATCGCATCCCACTTGTTGACGGCGATGATGATGGCCTTGCCGCGGTCATGGGCGATGCCCGCGATCTTCGCGTCCTGCTCGGTGACGCCATCTTCTGCATTGATGACAAGGATCGCAATATCAGCGCGGTCTACGGCTGCCACTGCGCGGATGATCATGAACCGCTCAAGTTGCTCATCAACCTTGTTCTTTCTGCGAAGTCCCGCCGTATCGATGAAAACATATTCCTTCCCGTTGTGTGTGACCCTCGTATCGACGGCATCTCTCGTCGTGCCTGCGATGTCCGAGACAATGACGCGGTTCTCGCCGATAAGACGGTTGACAATGGAGGATTTGCCGACATTGGGCTTGCCGATGATGGCGACCTTCACGGCGTCATCGTCCTCTTCCTCCCCTGTATCTTCCGGAAAATGCTGTGCCACCTCCTCAAGCATATCGCCAAGGCCCAGGCGGTTCTGTGCAGATACGGGAAAAGGATCGCCGATGCCAAGATTATAGAATTCGTAGACATCTGCCGTCTGCTGCGTCGGCTTGTCCACCTTGTTCACGCACAGGACGATGGGCTTGCCGCTTCTGCGCAGCATGTTGCAGACCTTCTCATCCGCGTCCTGAACACCCGACTTCACGTCTACCAGAAAAATAATGACGTCCGCCATGTCGATGGCGATCTGTGCCTGCTCTCTCATCTGAGAGAGAATGACATCCTTCGAATCCGGCTCAATTCCTCCCGTATCGATGAGAGTGAAATCGTGGTTCAGCCAGCTGCAGTCCGCATAAATGCGGTCCCTCGTCACACCAGGCGTGTCCTCCACAATAGAAATCTTTTCACCGGCAATGGCGTTGAACAGTGTGGACTTGCCAACGTTCGGCCGGCCAACGATCGCAACGATCGGTTTACTCTTTGTGCTCATGACAATTACTCACTTTCTGTTGTCAGCTTGCTTGCAGTTCTGTCCTGATAAAATGCAGAACAGAACGAATCAGTTTTTATTGTACCATACCCGTGCGCGCTTTGGGCAAAAGTCCGAAGTGTGTGCCGGTTCCTGGAGGATGATAAAAGGAAGAAAAGTATGCTTTCGGCAAACGGAGTATTTTCCCTTGCGCAAGAAGGTTGATGCTAATAAAATGGTCGCAGGGTTTATGTCAGCGGTCCTTTTTCCACTGCCGTCATCCCGATAGAAGAAAGGAGTCATCATGTCTGAACTGGAACTTCATCAGCAGCTGGAGAGAAGAATTCCCGTTGCACCGCTTGAACTGGTCGTCATGCCCTCTGCGGTTGAGCTGGGTGCTGCTGTCAACAATTATCTTGTCAATTTCAGAAGGCAGTACAACAACATCGCCAAGAACGATCCCGCTTTTACAGGGTATGTGCGCTCCGACTACCGGATGAAGTTCGACGCTGTCCGCTTCAGCTCAGGCGAGGGCAAGGGCGTCATTCTTGATTCCGCAAGAGGAAAGGATATCTACATTCTGACAGATGTGACGAACCACTCCATCACCTACAAGATGAACGGTTTTGTGAATCACATGTCGCCGGATGATCATTTTCAGGACCTTAAGCGCATCATCGCCGCGATCAACGGCAAAGCCACACGCATCTCCGTCATCATGCCTTTTCTTTATGAAGGAAGGCAGCACAAGAGAGCAGGAAGAGAGTCTCTCGACGGCTCTATGATGCTCAAGGAATTGGTTGATCTCGGCATCGGGAATTTCATTACTTTCGATGCACATGATCCCAGAATTCAGAACGTTGCGCCGCTCACCGATTTCAACAACTTCATCTCGCCCTATCAGTTCCTGCGGGCGATCATTGATACTTTCCCGGATGTCGTGCTCGACAAGGATCACTTTGTTGTGATCAGTCCGGATGAAGGAGCGCTTGACCGCGCCGTGTATTTTGCAAACGTTTTGGGCGCTGACACCGGTATGTTTTACAAGCGCCGCGATTACTCGCGCATTGTGAACGGCAAGAACCCGATCGTCGCGCACGAGTTCCTCGGCACAGACCTCCAGGGCAAGGATGTCATCGTCATGGATGATATGATCTCATCAGGCGGCTCCATTCTCGACACAGCGAAGCAGCTGAAGGCTCTGCATGCCCGCCACGTCTTCCTGTGCACAACATTTGGTCTGTTCACGGATGGTCTGGAGGCCTTCGATAAGGCATACGAGTGTGGTGACTTCGATCTCGTCGTGACGACGAACCTCACCTACCAGCCGGTGAGCCTGAAGACAAGGGCGTGGTTCCGTCAGGCGGACATGTCCAAGTACATTGCGACAATCATCGACTTCTTCAACCACAACGCCTGCGTGCAGGACTACAGCACGCCGTCCTCCAAGATCCATGAGATTCTGGCCAGATACAATCGCCACGAGGCGGATGAACTGGCGCTGATCGAGATCAGAGATACGGAGTTCTGACCGTCAGATTATTGCAGGTGGTTATCCTATGAACGGCACGCCGCGGGATCTATAGATCCCGCGGCGTTTTTTGCAGTTGTTTAGCATTCCCCCGATAATCGGGAATCCGTCTGATAAGCGAGCTTCCCATCCGAATTTTCGACTTTCCGAGGGGTGCCAAACAATTACATGTCAACAAAGCTCAGAACGCTCCCCGGATCCAGCGCACATGCACCTGCGACGGTCCGGTGCGGAGAATGGAAATGACATCGAAGCGGACAGAAAGATCCGCTGCACTGATCCTCCGCTCACGGTAAAGATAGAACTCTGCCGCCCTGCGGATCGTTCTCTGCTTCTCTGCCGTCACAGCATCTTCAGGTGCGCCGCAGCGAAGACTCCCTCTGTATTTCACCTCTGCAAATGCCAGAACGCCCTTTTCTTCGATGATAAGATCAATCTCTCCTTTCCTGCCGTCGTGGTAGTTGCGGGCGATGATTCTGCCTCCGTTGGAGACGACAAAATCCGCCGCCATGTCCTCCATGACGGCGCCGATTCTGCGGTGATTAGCTTTGCTCATATTCTATGAATATCCTGAGAAAAATTGAAAAAGAAACGAAAACGGAACGGGATTGCCTGTAAAAAATGATACCGGTCAATACCTTCCGCCCGAACAATCCAGGGAGCGTAAGGGGCTCGGAACGGAAGGTAAAAAGATCAGATGAAATGTGAGATAAAAGTCCTTCTGTGAATCGGGCAGGGGCCAAATGCCTTCAGCTCCTCAATGTGTGCCTTTGTCCCATATCCCTTGTGGGCGGCAAAGCCGTAGCCCGGATACCGCTTGTCCATCTCTTCCATATACCGATCCCTCGTCACCTTGGCCAGAATACTGGCAGCCGCCACCGAGGCGCACTGTGCATCCGCCTTGATGATGTCACACTGCGGAATGTCGATCTGCGGAATATGGACGGCATCAACGACGAGAACATCTGGTGTGATCTTCTCCCTGTCAGGTGCACCGCCTGAAGATCTGCATGCTGAAGGTTTGTGCTCTGAAGATGCCTTGTCTGAGGGCGCGTTATTCAAGACGGCTTCCTCAAAAGCGTCAGCAGCTGCCGGCCGGTGCAGGCCCTCCACCGCCGCGCGCATCGCCTCAAAGGTTGCCTGCAGAATATTGATCTCATCAATTCTCGCAGGGGACACCATGGCGACATTCCATGCCAGTGCCTCTCTCGTGATCACCTCATAGAGCTCTTCACGCTTCTTCGCGGACAGCTTCTTGGAATCGTTGATATAGAGAATGTCATGATCCAGAGGAAGAATACAGGCGCCCGCCGCTACAGGACCTGCAAGAGGGCCTCTTCCTGCCTCGTCGATACCGCACAGCAGAATCCTGTGTTTCTTTTCCCCCTCTGTCGTGCCTGTCGCGCCTGCCTCAGTTCCGGAATCCAGTCCGTCTTCTGCTGCACGGTCTGTGCCGTCATCTGTTAACGGCCAATCCGGAAAACTGCCGCCGAACCTCTCCCGCACGGCGTTCTCCTCGAAAGTGCGCATGGCGTGCACCCTCTCTTTTTCACGTTCCAACTTCTCCGCCCTTTTTGCGGCGGCCTTTTCCTTCTCTGTCATGATCTCCCTCTACGGGCTTCGTCCTGCAGTGCCATCGTCCTGGATGACAAATATAAAAGCCATGGAGAAGGCAAGGTCTTCTAATCCGACGAAGCTCAAGCCAGGTCCATGGCATCATTATATGCGATTCATACTGCTCTCGCAGTATTTTCGGTGCAGAAAGGCAAATTATTCCTGATACAAATCCCCGTTCAGATAGTGGTCTCCACTGTCGGGAACGATGACGACGATGTTCTTTCCGGCATTCTCCGGGCGGCTTGCGACGACGCCTGCTGTCCCTGATGCTGAAACTCATGTAATTTTATAAATCATCATTCAGAAGAGATTCATGCTATTCTTCTGCAGACAGGCCATCAGTCATCCTGACTATGCAGGATGACATCAGTGAACAGGCCATCCTTTCCCGGGTAGAGTTTGCTGTAATAATCCGCGAGATACTGAAGATCAGACCTCTCAAAGTCACTTGTCTTCTGATAGATGTACGCTTTCACGTCATTGTCGAGCACAAAGCTCCCGGGAAGTTTTCTGAAATGCCTTCCAATCGGTGAGTCTGCATTCTGCACCTCCTGGTTGGGGAAGCGCACTGCCTCCTGCGTTCCCTCTGCAAGGTGGAGCTGAACAGGATCTGTAACGACGACATACTTTGCCCTCAAAAAGCCCGCCGGGAATCCATCCCGCAAATCTACGTTTGCAGTCCAATACAGATTATGCACGGCTCCCTCGCTGTATGGCTCATTGAGTGCACCCATAACGCTGGAATTCAGGATGTCCCCGCTCGCACAGATATAAACCCAGTCATCTGTCCCTTCCGTAAGTTTATTCAGATCATTGGCGACATGATGAAGTTCATCCAGATCACCTCGCTGTAAGGGATTATACTGCTGTGCATAAATGCCCGCGAAGGGACGGATAAATCTCCTCGCCGAAGGAAAATAACAGTTCGCTGCGCCAATCCCAAGAATGGCGGCAGCCGCTATGCCGCAGACAAACCTGTAAGAAGATTGTCGGAAAAGAGCACAGATCTGAACGATCCCTAGTGCCATAAGGATGAAGATCGACGGAGCAATCGTATAGATATGATGATCATCCATGCTCTGCACCCGGAAGAAGGCTGCGGTCGTAACAGCCGCGGAGACTGCGCAGAACAGCGTCAGCTTCCTGGCCTTCTTCGTCAGAATGCAAAGGCCGATCGCTGCACCGGCCAGAATAAATGTGATGAGCCCAAACTTAACAGCAACACCGTTCACCTTATCAGGAAGCGGAGCATCATAGCCTTCATATGCATTGGCATAATTACCGGTGAGGGCACGAACTGCAAGAGGTCTGAAAAAGAGCAGAAGAATACCTGCTGCTATGGCACCAACGGCAGCAAGGTTCATCACGGCATTGCGTATTGTCTCTCCCCATCCGGAAGATCTGCGCGCGCTAATAACCTGGTAAACCGAGTAAAGACAAAGTGCAGCCCCATATCCGACGGCAAAATAGGCAAAATACCTTCTGAACAGGAAAGAAACAAGAAGGCAGAGCGAAATGAATATATCTCTGACGAGCTGTCTCCTGTCCAGAACAAGTCCGTTATAATCAACGAACAGAAGAATCGCCAGTGAAGATGGGATCAGACATGCTGCATCAATATAGCCACGCAGCATAGCATAATAAAACGGCGTGAACAAAGCTGTCAGAAAAACTGTGAAAATAAAAGTCAGATATTTTTTCTTTCCAGACAGAAGTGAGGGCTCATACCTGGACAGTATTTTCCAAATGACAGATACGAGGACAGCCCATGCCGGAACGAGGAACAGAAGAAAATTGACAACAACATACCTTGGAAAGGTATACCCGAATGCCTTCAGCGGCACAGAGATCACCAGTGGGAGAATATTGTTGTAATCGTACTTCAGAACTGACTGATACACAGACCTTACTGTATCCAGAGGAGCCTTAAAAAGGCTTTTCATGGTGAGGTAGCTTGATGTCCAGTATCCGCCGTAGTCCCAGTAGTAGACAAACCTGTTCTGAATGAGCAGATGGATGCAGAGGGCCAGCCCGAGCGCTGAGAACAGAACAAAAATCCGCCGGATCCACTTATCTTCAAAAAGATCTGTCCTTTCGTCTGCCATTGCATATCGATATGCCCTGTCAAAAAGCAGAGCAAATATCGATAAAAAAACAAGCCCCGTCAATGCAGCCTTAATCATCTTCTCCCCCTTGAAGTTTTCGTCACTTCACTCCTTCAGATTATCCTCCCCGGAGTGGATCGTGATCGGCCCCATCTTGCTGAATGGATAGATGCGGAACACCGCCCGTCCAATGATGTCCTTCCTCTTGATGTTGCCTACATCCTCGTATCGGCTGTCCTCGGAAACGTTGCGGTTGTCGCCGAGGACAAAGTATTCATCGTCGCCGAGCTGGATTTCCTGCGCCGCCCGGCCGGGATATTCCATCTTCTCTGCACCATAATGCTCCACAAGGAGTTTGCCGTTTATATAGATATTCCCGTCCTCATCGATCCGCACCCGCTCGCCGGGAAGCCCGATTACACGCTTGATAAAATACGTCTTCGGAGCGTACTGATAAGGAAAAATAACAATTTCAAACCGCTCCGGATCCCGAAAATGATAAGTGAGCTTGTCACAGATCAGCTGATCACCGTTCTCGAGCGTCGGCACCATGCTTGTACCGTTGACGTCTGTCCGCTGCGCCACAAAATGAATCATCAGGAAGGAAATGAGGACGACCGCCGCCACCCACAGAATCCATGAAAATACCGACTTTGCTGCCTTTGCCATATAAAAAATGCGCTTTCTGCCGCCGTAAGCGGCATTTTATTCTGCCATAATCAGGATATTGGAGCTTCAGGACTGCAGAGCACAGATTCATTCCATGCGGTCCAATGTAATCCGCCCTATCCTGCCGCTTTGGAAATCGTCGATCAGCATGTGCGCCGCTCTCTTTCTGTCCGGCACCTGTCCTTTGGCAATGAAATTCCTTGCCGAAGCAATCCGCTCCAGAAGATGTGCCAGAGAGACCTCATCCCGTCCCGCCAGCTCATCCGCTGTAAAAGGCGCTTCTGTGCTCTGATACCTGTCAAGGAAGAGATCCTGATAATCATCGAGGATAGCGCGAAGAAGCTCCATAGCGAGCTCCTCCTCATCGAGAATCTCCTCTCTGATGGAGCCGCAGAGGGCGAGCCGCACACCGGTCATCCGGTCCTCAAACTTTGGCCAGAGAATTCCAGGCGTATCGAGGAGCTGAATCGAGGCGCCAAGGGATATCCATTGCTTTCCCTTGGTGACGCCGGGCTTGTTGCCCGTCTTTGCGCTGGCTCTTCCCACAAGAGAGTTGATAAACGTGGACTTGCCGACATTGGGAATTCCGCAGACCATGGCGCGAACCGGCCTGTTTCGGATGCCCCGCTTTAAGTCCTTTTCTCTTTTTGCGCGGCTCGCCTGATCGATCACGCCCCTCACCTGGCTGACGGATCTGCGGCTCCTCGCATCCATAGAGACGACGAGGAGTCCCTTATTTTCATAAAAAGAGCGGAACCTGTCCGTCATGACAGGATCTGCCTGGTCCTGCCTGTTCATGATGAGAATTCCGGATTTGCTGCCGCGCATTCTGTCGATGTCAGGATTTCTGGATGATACCGGGATGCGGCTGTCTACGATCTCAATGACGAGGTCAACAAGGCCGATATTCTCCTGCATCATCCGGACGGCCTTTGTCATATGTCCGGGGTACCACTGATAATCTGCCATAAAACCTCCAAGTCGAATGCGGTGCAGTGCCTGATACAATAACCTTTAGAGCCGAATAGATCAGGCCGCGGGACCGGATGAGACAAATAAAAACTATAGCTTCCTTATCATCTGCAAAGCAGAACTAATTGTGTCTGCTGATCAGATGAAGGGATCCTCCCTTTGACGGCAGGGCAATCCACACTCTGCCGATCAGATAGGAGGACTTCACCGTACCGATCGTAGGACTCCTTGAATCATCTGTGTTCGCCGTGTTGTCACTCATGACGAAATATTCGTCGCTCCCCAGCGTGATCTCTTTGGAAGCGAGCCCTGCCTCTTTGATGCTGTTAAACTTATCCTTATACCCGGGGGTTCCGTTGATGAGCAGCACACCCTTCTCGATCTGCACCGTATCTCCCGGTACAGCGACAATGCGTCGGATAATCGGCGCCGTTTCTTTGCTGCCGCCGGCGTAAAAAGCGGCGACATCACCTCTCTTGGGGCTGGAGAACCGGTAAGAGAGTGTATTCACAAAGACATTCTGACTCTTTACGATGGCGGGCTTCATGCCGGCATCGCCTGCAGCGGCACGAAAGCCGAATGCGCGCACCCAGAAGACGGCCAGGAGCACAGCCAGGGCAGTCGTGACGATCCAGGAGACAACTTCCCTGACGATATCCATGTTGACACCGCCCTTATCCTCATAAAAATCAAGACCGCTGGAATAGCCGATCCGCCGTCTTCTCATCGTCTGCCCTCTTTTCCGTCTGTATAACTGTCCGCAGCTCTACGAAAAAAGCGTCGCACAATGACTTGTGCGGCGCCTTATCAGCTCTTGATCCGGGCTATTACTTGCCTGTTACCTGCTCTCTGACCTTTGCCTTCTTACCGCTCAGGTTTCTCAGATAGTTGAGCTTAGCTCTTCTTACCTTGCCGTGTCTTACGACCTCGACCTTCTCTACATTGGGAGAATGAAGGGGCCATGTCTTCTCGACACCGATTCCGCTTGACTCCTTGCGGACAGTGAATGTTGTTCTGTTGCTGCCGCCCTGAATCTTCAGAACAGTGCCCTCGAATACCTGGATTCTCTCTCTCTGTCCCTCTTTGATTCTGTTATAGACGCGGACTGTATCGCCGGTCTGGAACTGGGGAACTTCCTGCTTCTTCTGGGAAGCTTCGATCTCGCTGATAATGCTCATTTTATTATCTCCTTTTTCTCTGGACGTTCATTCATGCGATTTCCGCATCAGAGGAACATCTCCTTACTGTTCGCTGTGCTCACTGCCCTTCCGGTCAACAGAACAGACAGATGTCACAACTGTCTAAATTTACCATACAGCAGACCCGTTTGCAAGCTAATTCTCATGATAACGGGGACTGTCCGTTGGCCGCAGGTGCAGAAACCTTCTCCGCAGCAGCCGCGCTGTCTTTTTTGCGGCTGCGCTTTCTGTGCGGGTGCAGGATTTCCGGGTGCTCCTTCACATACGCTGCATAGAGATCCGGTCTTCTCTCCTTCGTGCGCGCAAGCGACTGCTCAAGACGCCACTGTGCCACCTTTGCGTGATCACCGGAGAGCAGAACCTCCGGAACCGGAAGGTCTCTCCAGACTTCAGGCCTTGAGTACTGCGGGTACTCAAGCAGACCGTCCTGAAAGGAATCTGTCTCCGGCGACTCCTCATTGTGGAGAACACCGGGCACGAGCCTTGCTGTCGCATCGATCACCGTCATGGCAGGGAGCTCTCCCCCTGTCAGCACGTAATCGCCGACAGAGACGTTGTCCGTCACGATCTCCTGCAGAACTCTCTCGTCGATTCCCTCGTAGTGGCCGCACAGAAGAATCAGATCATCCTCTTTAGAGAACTCCTCCGCCATTTTCTGTGTGAAAACAGCGCCCGTCGGCGTCATATAGACCACTCTCGCCTTCCCGGGAAGGCGGTCCTGAATGGATTTCCAGGCATCGTAGACGGGCTGCGCCTGCATGAGGAGCCCGGCGCCGCCGCCGTAGGTGTAATCATCCACCTTGCCGTGGCGGTTGTCCGTGTAGTCCCGGATATTCACGGCCTCAATGCCGATCAGTCCTCTCTCCATGGCCCTCTTCAGGATACTCGTATTGAGTCCCTGCATCACCATGTCCGGAAAGAGTGTCAGAACATGAAAATTCATAGATCAAGAAGTCCCTTCAGAAGATGTACCTTCATGGTGCCTTCATCGACATTTACATCGAGAATGCACTCTTTGATGGCCGGAATCAGGACTTCCTTTCCGTCTTCACGCGTCACGCCGTACACATCATTGGCACCCGTCTGAATGACCTCCGTGAGCTCGCCCAGGATTTCGCCCTCGTCCGTCTCCACCTGCATACCGACAAGATCAGGTATAAACCACGACCCTTCCGGCAGCTCTATGGCATCCTTCCTGTCGACGTAGAGCTTTCTGCCCTTGAGGAGCCTTGCTTCGTCGATGCTCTCATACCCTTTGATATGAACAGAGACGAATCTGCCGAGCATCTTCGCGCCGCTGCACTCAACGCTCACCAGTCCGTCCCTTGTCTCCAGGAAGGCTCTCTTCAGCCGTTTGAACCTCGTCGGATCATCCGTCGTAGGGAAAACCTTCACATCTCCCTTAATACCGTGGGTGCCGGCGATCTCGCCGATCTGAAACCTCTCTGTCATCGTCAGTTGCCCTGTTCCTCACTGCCTGAAGGAGCACTCTCCGCTGCCGTGCCGTCGTCAATGTTGACCTCGGCGGCTATGTTGTCCCTTGTGGCAGCAGCCTTGACAACAGCGCGGATTGCGCGCGCAATCCGTCCCTGTCTGCCGATCACCTTGCCCATATCAGAAGGGTCTACACGAAGATCCACCTTTACGGTCGACCCCTCTGTCTGTTCTGTGACGGCAACCTTGTCAGGGTGCTCCACAAGAGCCTTTGCAATAACTTCAACCAATTCCTTCATTCGCGCCACTCCTGCCGACTCCCGGATGCGGGATCAGTTCTTTGCAGCAGCCTTCATGAGCTTCTTTACAACTGTTGTAGGCTGAGCACCCTTCTTGATCCACTCATTTGCCTTCTCAACATCGAAATGAAGAGTAGCAGGCTCTGTATTGGGATCATAATATCCGAGATCCTCAACTGCTACGCCGTTGCGGGGCTTTGCTGCGTCCTGTACAACGATGCGGTATGTGGGTAACTTCTTCTCACCGATTCTTGCCAGTCTGATCTTAACCATGATTTATAGAACTCCTTTGCTATGAAAATATGTGTCTGTTCACCACCACATCCCGAGAACCTTCGTTTCTCTTCGATGCAGGAGCTGAACAATTACAAAACGGATTCGCGGGGGTCATGCCTCTGCCGCAGATCCGGTTCTGACATTAAAAGTATCTTCCGCGTCCGCCGCCGAAACCGCCGAACGGGTTTCCGCCTGGTCTGCCTCCAAGGCCCTGGAGACCTCCGAATGGATTACCGTGCTTTCTCTTTCCCTTCATGCCGCCCATCTTCTTCATGACATCCTGCATCTGGCGAAACTGCTTGATGAAGCGATTCACAGCCGCGATGTCATTGCCGGAGCCCTTTGCAATCCGGTATTTTCTCTGGGGCGTTAAGAGATTCGGATTTTCTCTCTCTTCCTTCGTCATGGAGAGGACAATGGCCTCCATGCGCTTCATTGTCTTCTCGTCGATGGCACCCTCAAGTTCATCTTTGCTGATGCCAAGGTTGGGCATAAATCCAAGAATACTGCCAAGGCCGCCCATCTTCCGCATCTGGTTCATGCTCTCGAGGTAGTCATTGAAATCAAACTTGCCCTTCTTCATGCGGGCGGACATATCGAGGGCTTTCTTCTCGTCCTCCTCTGTCGCGTTCTCCTGTGCCTTCTCGATGAGGGTCAGCACATCGCCCATGCCTAGGATTCTCGAGGCCATGCGGGCCGGATGGAACTGTTCAAGATCCTCCATCTTCTCGCCCATGCCGACGTACAGGATGGGCTTGCCCGTCACTGCCTTTACGGACAGTGCCGCGCCGCCTCTCGTATCGCCGTCCATCTTCGAGAGGATGACGCCGTCAATGCCGACCTTCTCATTAAAGGAAGTGGCGACATTTACAGCCTCCTGGCCGGTCATCGCGTCCACAACGAGAATTGTCTGATGGACATCGACCGCCTGCTTGATCCGGACGAGCTCATCCATCATCTCTTCATCGATCTGAAGACGCCCTGCCGTATCAAGGAACACAACGTTCTTATTATTCGAACCGGCGTAGGCGACTGCCTCTTTTGCGATCTTCACCGGATCGCTGCACCCGTCGATTGTGAAAACAGGTACGCCGACCTTCTCACCATTGACCTGGAGCTGTTTAATAGCGCCCGGCCTGTAAACATCCAACGCTGCCAGAAGAGGTCTCTTTCCCTTTGCCTTGATCTTGCCTGCGAGCTTCGATGCCGTTGTCGTTTTACCTGAACCCTGCAGGCCGCACATCATGATCACCGTAACAGCCTGTCCCGGCTGATACTGGATCTCAGCATCCTCAGGTCCCATAAGGCGGACCAGCTCATCATTGACGATCTTTACGACCTGCTGTGCAGGGTTCAGACCGTTCATGACCTCTTCGCCGACAGCCTTCTCCTGAATGGAGGAGACGAACCGCTTCACCACCTTGAAGTTGACGTCAGCCTCGAGCAGGGCCATCTTGACCTCTTTGAGCGCCTCTTTGACATCATCCTCACTGAGCTTGCCTTTGCCGGAGAGTTTCTTGAAAACCCTGTTCAGTTTTTCTGATAAGCTCTCAAATGCCATGTTCTCTAACCTTAATCAATACGGATTCTGCCGGCCATACCTGATGACGGCCGGAACGGGATTTCTGTTGTTCTCCGTCAGGAGCCGGCCCTCAACCTTCAAGACTGCTGCGAATCTTCCGGACTGCCTCGCCAACCTCTGAGGAAGAAACGGAAGAAGCACCTTCAGCATCCTTCTCCAACGCATCAAGGACTCTGCGTATGGACTCATAGCGGCGGATCATGCCGAGCTGCTCCTCATAGTCTCTCATCTGCTTCGTCACACGCCGGATGAGATCGGACACTGCCTGCTTGCTGATGCCCTCTTTCTCCGCAATCTCCCGCAGAGAGAGGTCATTGTAGGCCACATCCTCGTAAATCCGCCTCTGGTGCGGTGTCAGGAGCCCTCCATAGAAATCATATAGAATTCCCTGCTCGACAATTTTTTCCATACTCCGGTATCATACAGAAAGCTTCTGAGGATGTCAAGTATTTTTTCTTGACATCCTCAGAAGCTTTAGTTCGGGATTCAGAGGTCTTCAGTATCTGCCCGCATATATATTCGATACGCCGTCATTTACTGATCAGATCCCTCGGTCTCCGGCGCTGCCTTCTTCTTTACGATCATGGCATCGAGATGTGTATCTCCCGTGATGCCCTGTACCTGCCCGCTGCTGGAATACTGCCACATAGAGAAGGAATAGGGGTAGTAAATACTGTCGTCGTAGTTGGCGATCCATTTGCTGTAGTCATCGAGCTGGTCGACATTTGTCTCCATGATCACTGCCGCGATGGTGCCATAGATCATGGGCGTATAGCCGGCTGCCTTTATTTTGTTGCAGAACGTCCTGACATTATCCGTCCACTCTGCCCTCTTCAGCACAGCTGTGCGAGCACCCTCCTCCGGCACAGACAGCGAGCAGGCCACCGGGTAGTGAATCTGTGATTTGTACTTCTTCATCTGTTCGATCAGATGATCAGCGTCCTCCTGCGCCTCCTCCTTGGAGACCGCAGAGAAATTGTAGTACACACCGACGGACATTCCGGATGCCGCAGCACCCTGTACGTTGGAGGCAAAATTCCGGTCATCTGTGATGACACCTTCTGCATCTCTTCCGCCTGCGCACACCATTGCAAAGGATGTTCCCTCCTCCTGCGCGCTCTGCCAGTCGATCTCGCCGTTCTCCTCCGACACATCAATGCCCCGCACAAGAGAGATATCTTTATTGCTTCCCTTATAGGTGAGGAACCCTGTATCATCGAGGTCAAAATCCCCGTCCTTGAAATCATTTTTGTCGAGGTCCGTCAGTACAGGATAGAAGTAATACTTGCCGTTGCTGAGCACAACAAGATCATCCGCAAAAAGGCTCCGCAGCATGGAAAGTGTGCTGCCGCCGGACTCAAGTGTCGACTGAATGCTCATCTGGATCGCATTCTTCTCCTCTGAGGCACCGGCATCTCTTGCTTCCTCCCTGATGCTGTCCACCTCTGCGGATGTGTAGAGAGACTTGTTGTCACCTTCAAGTGCCTCTATGCGCGACTGCAGAATTTCCTTCTGCCGCTCACTTTGCCTGTACCTGTGCAGGGAAAAGAGTGCCGCCGCCATTGCGGCAAGCGTCACCACACAGAGTACAATAATGTTGATGTAATAAGCGGACTGGGCTCTGCCCGGCGTCCGCTCCTCTTTGTGATTCATGCCGACCGGATTGTCCATACCCTGTTACCCCCGCTGCATTGAAGCCTGTAGAAGCTGTCGGCACTCCTAAGGCTCCCCCGCAGTCACGCCTCTGGTTCATTTACGTCAAAAAGAGCCTTCACAAAGGCATCAGGATCAAAGCGCTGCAGGTCATCAAGTCCCTCGCCGACGCCGATGTACTTGACAGGGATGCCCAGCTCCGCCTGGACGGCAACGGCAATGCCGCCCTTACTCGTCCCATCCATCTTGGTGAGAATGATGCCGGTCAGATCGGTGACGCCGGAGAATTCCCGCGCCTGCGCGAGTGCATTCTGCCCCGTTGTGCCGTCGAGAACCACCAGATTCTCCCGCATCGCCTCTGGGTACTCCCTTGTAATGATCCGGTCGATCTTGGCCAGCTCCTGCATCAGATTCTTTTTATTATGGAGGCGCCCCGCCGTATCGCACAGAACAATGTCTGTATGTCTTGCCTTGGCCGCCTGCAGGGCATCATAGACGACACTCCCGGGATCCGACCCCTCACTCCCGCTGATGAGTTCAGCGTCAGCGCGCTTTGCCCACACGGCCAGCTGGTCTGCTGCCGCCGCGCGGAACGTATCTGCAGAAGCGATCAGGACTTTTTTGCCCCTCTCGCGGTAAATGGCAGCGAGCTTGCCGACCGATGTCGTCTTGCCTACGCCGTTGACGCCGATGATGAGCACGACGGAGGGACCCTCCTCAAAGTCATAGGCATGCTCATCCACCTTCATCTTCCCGCGGATATCTTCGATCAGCAGCTCCTTGCACGCAGAGGGTTCCTTGATGTGCTGCTCCTTTACCTGCTCCTTCAGCCTGGAGATAATCTCGTCCGTCGTCTTGACGCCGAGATCTCCCATGATCATGATCTCCTCAAGCTCCTCATAGAAATCGTCATCGATCTCCGAGTAGCCGGAAAATACCCTGTCCATCCCGCTGACGATATTGTCTCTTGTGCGGGCAAGGCCCTCTTTCAGCCTTGCAAAGAATCCCTTCTTCTGCTGTTCCATAGTGCTCCCCTATCCAGCTGTATGCGGCTTCTCTGACATCTCTGTATCTGTCTGCGGGGTCTGTCTGCCCGGGCATCTCTCCATCCGCGGCCTGCACACTTCAGGACGCATTGTACACCTTATAGCGTCTGTCAGGAGGCCAGATCCTTGTCATCGATCAGAGATACGCTTACGAGTGCCGATACGCCCTTCTCCTGCATGGTGATGCCGTAGAGACGGTCAGCCTGATCCATCGTGCCGCGCCTGTGCGTGATCACAATAAACTGCGTGTTCTTGGTCAGTTTATGCAGATATCCTGCAAAGCGAACGACATTGCTCTCGTCGAGCGCAGCCTCAATCTCGTCCAGAAGACAGAACGGAGAGGGCTTCAGATTCTGAATGGCAAAGAGAAGTGAAATTGCGGTCAGCGATTTCTCTCCGCCGGACATCTGCATCATATTCTGCAGCTTCTTTCCCGGGGGCTGCGCGATGACGCACACGCCTGCCTCGAGAATATCTTCCCCCTCGACGAGCTCAAGACGCCCGGTTCCGCCGCCGAACATCTCCTTGAATACCTTATCGAACTCCGTCTGGATCTTGGCGAACTGTGTCTTGAACTGCGTCCGCATAGCTTCATCGAGCTCTGTGATGATCTGCTCGAGGGATTTCTGGGCCTCCACAATGTCGTCGTGCTGCTTCTTCAGGAACGTGTACCGCTCCTTCACCTGTGCATATTCCTCGATGGCGCCGACATTGACGCTGCCAAGTCCTTTTATTTTGCTCTTCAAAGAGGAGATGTCCTTCTTCATGGCAGGCAGATCCGTCAACGCCTCGTCGCGCATGCCCTCGGCGTCCGTCAGCGTGATCTCATACTCAGACCACATATAGTTGATCTGGTTCTCCAAGGCCTCACTGAGGCGCGTCTTCTGTGCCTCCAGACGGTAGACTTCCTTGTCCAGTCCTGCCTTTTCATCCGCGAAGCGGTCACGGTCTTCCAGACATTTCTTCTGCTGCGCTTCCAGCGCTTCGCGCTGCTGCGAGAACGTCTTCAAATCCTTCTGGGCGCTCTCCTGCTCAGCATAAGAGGAGGCAATTGTCTTCTTCGTCTCCTCAATCTTTTTCTGCCGGTCCTCGATATCTGAGGAGCCGCTCCCTATGCTGTCCGTGATCTCCTTCAGTTCCTGCTCAAGGCGCGATACATCGGCCTGCATGCGGTCAATTTCCTGCCTTCCGAAGGAATCCTCCTTCTCCTTTGCGGAGAGGGCAGCTTCCCGCGCTGTCAGCTCCCTTTGCTGCGCAGCGCTCTCCTCGCGCACGGCAGAAATTTCCTTCTGCAGTTCTTCGATCGCCGCATTGGAAGCATTTTCCTTCTCAGAGGAGCTCTTCAGCTCCTCCTGGATGGCTGCATCATCCCTCTCCAGCTCCTCCTTTGTCTTTCCAATGGAGGCATTCTCCTCGTAGAGAGATGTGTAGTTGCCGCTGCTGGCCTTCTTTTTCTCCTCTTCGCTGCGGATATTCATCCGCGCGGTGTTCTGCTCGATGAATTTTCCCTGGAGCTGGGTTCTTATGGACTCACTCTTAGCGCGAAGAAGATTTCTCTCCTCCTTTATCCTGTCGATCTCTTCCTGCAGAGCATCATAACGTGCTTTCAGCTCCTGCGCATCCTTCTTCAGCCCTTCGATCTCCCGCCTTCTGCCGAGAAGATTGGAACTGTTCCGGAATGCGCCGCCGGAAATTGCACCGCCGGGGTTGAAGAGATCTCCTTCGAGCGTCACCATGCGGAACCTGTGCCCGAACTTGGCACCGATTGCCTTTGCGTGGTCGAAATTGTCTACAACTACAATTCTGCCAAGAAGGGTTCTGGCGACAGGAACATAAGCAGGATCAATCCGTACAAGTGTATCTGCAAGTCCTATGACGCCCGGCTCCTTCAGGGCGCCCATCATGTTGAAGCCCTGAGCATTGCGGATATTTTCCAAAGGAAGGAAGGTTGCACGGCCCGCCCTTTCCTTCTTCAGCATGCTGATGAGCCGCTGCGTCGTCGCGACATCCGTGGTGACCACGTTCTGAATTGCACCGCCCAGTGCCGTCTCAATGGCGGTCTCGTACTTTGGCTCCGTCTTGATGAGGTCCGCCACGACACCGACAAGGCCGGGCTCTCTGGATTTGCACTCCATGACGCGCTTGACCGCGCCGCCAAAGCCCTCGTAGCGCTCTGCCATGTTGAGCAGGGCATCAAGTCTCGACTTCTGCTGGTGATACTCGATCTCCGTGCTGCGCATCTGCTCATCCTTCCGGGTGAGGAGCGCCTTCTTCTCCTGAATCTGTCTGTCAATATCGCTCTGCTGATCGCTGAGGTTCTTCACCTCGCCGCAGACCTGCTCGAAGACGCTCTGCAGGCGCTCGAGTTCTCTCTGGTGCTCAGCTTCCTCAGAGGAGGCCGTGATCAGACGGGAGCTCAGCTGGGCCTTCCGGACCTCAAACTGCTCTTTCTTCGCCTTCAGCGTAGCCATCTTCGAGCGTATATTGGCGCGTGCATTGAGCAGTTCCAGAACACCTGCCCGCAGATCATCCATCTTCTGCGTCAGGTCCTTTTCCTTTGTCCGAAGAGCCTGCAGGCCCTCTGCCGCCTCATCTCTGGATTCTTTGAGGGAGTCAATCTCCTCCTCAATGGAATGTCTTCCTTCGAGCGCTGAACCGAGTTCATTCCGGCTCTTCTCCAGCTGACTGCTGACAGCTTCCTCTCTCGTGTGGAAATGCTCCGCCTGGCTTTTTGCCGAACGGATCTGCTCCTCATAGACCTTCACATCGCCCTCGAGCTTGCCCCGAACGATGCTGGCTCTGCTGATGCGGCCGCGCGCCTCCTCAATCTTCTGATCAATCTGCGCGATTTCGCCCTGCATCTGCTCAAAGGAGGCCTTCGACTGCGCATAGTTCTCCTGCGCCTTTTCGAGCTCGCTCCCTGCCTCCTCATAATTTCTGGAGGCCTCATCCAGGCGGGCCGTCATGTCCTTATTCTCCATAAGGAAAACATTGACGTCGAGCTTCTTCAGCGCCTCACGCGTATCCATATATATACGGGCCTTGGCAGCCTGCTGTTCGAGGGGCCCCACTTGCTTCTCCAGCTCGGAGAGAATATCGCTTACACGGACGAGGTTTGCCTGCTCATTTTCGAGCTTCTTGACAGACTCCGCCTTTCTTCTCTTGAACTTGACAATGCCGGCCGCCTCATCAAAGAGCTCACGCCGGTCCTCAGGCTTGTCGGAGAGGATCTTTTCGATCTGGCCCTGTCCGATGATGGAGTAGCCCTCCTTGCCGATACCGGTGTCGTAGAAGAGCTCCTGCACGTCCTTCAGGCGCACCTGTGCCCCGTTGATGAGATACTCCGACTCGCCGCTCCTGTAAAGGCGTCTCGCCACCGTCACTTCATCGTAATCTGTGGGGAGACGGTGGTCTGAATTGTCGAGCGTGATCGCCACATAAGCCGAGGAGAGAGGCTTTCTCAGCTGCGTTCCCGCGAAAATAACGTCCGTCATGGACCCGCCGCGCAATTGCTTTACTCTCTGCTCGCCCAGCACCCATCTCACAGCGTCCGCCACATTGCTCTTGCCTGAACCGTTCGGGCCGACAATTGCGGTGAAGCCGTCATGAAACTCCAGCTTGATTTTATTGGCAAAGGATTTGAATCCCTGGATTTCGATACTCTTAAGATACATGTATATCAGATTGTTATATGTGTTCAGAAAAAATCTTGATCAGAAAATGGCAGGAAACAGAAACAGACAGCCGCGGCGGTTCCTTACGGATGTACAGACCGCAGGCTGTCTGCCCTCACTGCAGATGCTGCTCCTTTTGTCTGGTGCGCAGAAGGAGTCTGTATGCCGCCTCCTGCTCGGCAGCTTTCTTGGAGTGACCGGTGCCGCGCTCCTTTTCCTCACCGTTAATCAGTACGGCTGCAGTATACGTGCGCATATGGCTTGGTCCGTCTTCATTCACGATGTCATAGGTCACTGTGCCGCCGTTTTTCTGACACTGCTCCTGCAGAATGGACTTGGCGTCGTAAAAAAGAAGCTTCCCCTCCAGATCAGAGAGAATAAAGCGCATAATGAACTGCTTCGGAGCAGCCGCATCTCCGCTGTCGAGGTACATAGCTCCGATGAGCGCTTCCATGACGTCAGAAGTGATGGAATCCTTGGCTCTTCCTCCACATCCCTCTTCGCCCTTTCCAAGGCGGATGTACTGCTGCAGCTGAATATCCCTTGCGCAGTAGGCAAGCGCCGGTTCACAGACAAGAGAGGCGCGGATCTTGGTGAGATCTCCCTCATGTTTGTCCGGGTACTTCTCGTAAAGAAATGCGCTGGAGATCATCTCAAGGACAGCATCGCCGAGAAATTCAAGGCGCTCATAGTCCTCGTATCTTCTGATCTTCTGCTCGTTGGCATAGGAAGTGTGCGTAAGTGCGCACTCCAGAAGATAGCGGTTCTTGAAGTGATAGCCGATGCGGTCCTCAAGGACGTCTCTTGACGGCTCTTCCATCAGTTCTCTCCTGTTGCGTTCTTGAGCATCTCAAGAGCCTGACCAACTGTTGTGATCTTCTCCGCCTCTTCCTGAGGAACAGTGACGCCGAATTCCTCTTCAATGCCCATGATGATCTGGTAAAGATCCAGAGAATCCGCACCAAGATCATCCGCGAATGTCGTCTCCTCCGTAATCTCGTTGGGGTCAACATTCAGAACGTCTGCAATAATGCTCTTTAACTTGTCAAATTCCTTATCCATAATTACCTCCCTGTGCCGCGTTTTTTGCGGCACCCCGAGGCGAAATCCGCGAAGGCGGTTTCGCCGAAGGGATCGTGCAACCGATGACGCACTGCGGCATCGGCTGCAGTTTGAAAGATCATGCATCAGCGTGATCTTTCAAACAAACCTCCCTGTGCCGCGTTTTTACTTCGCGGGCTCCGTCTTTAACGGCTTCGTCCTGTCCACAAGATGCATGCGCTCTTTGAACTGATCGTTGATCTTTTTCTCTTTGAAAGTAATGCACTGCTCAATTGCGTGCTCGATCTCCACCGCCTTAGCGGAGCCGTGCGCCTTCACAACAAGTCCTGTAAGACCGAGAAGAGGTGCTCCGCCGTATTCCTTCGCATCGAACTTCTTCAATGTCTTCTTCAGGGAAGGAAGAATCAGCGCTGCGCCGATCTTTGTGCGCACAGAGGAGAGCAGAACGCCCTTGATCTCGGAGAGCAGCATCTTGGCAGTGCCCTCATACATTTTCAGGCAGATATTGCCGGCAAAGGCATCTGTCACAACGACATCGGCCGCACCGGAGGGAACCTCCCTCGCCTCAATATTGCCGATAAAGTTGATGTCATCCCGGACCTTCAGCAGCTGATAGACTTCTTTTGTCAGGGCGTTGCCCTTCTCTTCCTCGGCGCCAATATTCAGAAGCGCCACACGGGGATTCTTAATGCCCGTCATGTTCTCCATATAGATGGAGCCCATCTGGGCGAACTGTACAAGATTGGACGGCTTTGCGTCCACATTGGCGCCGCAGTCGATCAAAAGAACCGGTCCCTTCGCTGTAGGGAGAAGAGGCGCCAGAGGCGGTCTCTCGATGCCCTTGATGCGGCCGACAAGAAGCTGACCGCCTACGAGCGTTGCGCCGGTTGATCCGCTGGTCACAAAGGCATCGCACTCGCCGTCATGCACCATCTTCATGCCGCGCACAATAGAGGAATCCTTCTTTGCGCGGATCGCTGCGACAGGCGGCTCAGCCGTCTCGATGACCTGTGTTGTCGGTACAATATGTACCCGATCTTTTGGATACTCCAGGGAAGAGAGAATGTCTCTGATCGCCTTCTCATCTCCAAGAAGACTTACCGTCAGCTGCTCTCTCTCCTTCACTGCCGCAGCCGCGCCTTTGATAATCTCCGAAGGGGCGTAATCTCCGCCCATCGCATCTACAGCGACATGTACGGGGACGCCGCTCCCCTTGTCTAAAGCGAACTCAACTTCTGACATGCATTAACCTCGATTGTACAGCCGATACTATACTGCCGGATCGGCCGAACCTATTGCTCTCACTTTCTGACAGCAGCTGCCGCATTCCTGTCGGATGCGGAACTCTTTTCCGTACTAATATACAAAATGGCCTAAATGAATGCAAGGCCCCCGGCCAGCTGCAGCTGGCCGGGGGCATCAGAATCGATTCTTCTATTCAATACAAGTCGGGAAATCAGTCGTTAACCTTGATGACTTCCTTCTTATTGTATGTACCGCAATTCTTGCAGACTCTGTGAGGCATCATAAGGGCACCGCACTTGCTGCACTTAACGAGAGTCGGAGCAGTCATTTTCCAGTTTGCTCTTCTTCTGTCTCTGTGGCTTCTAGAAGATTTATTCTTAGGGCAGATAGACATTTGTTACACCTCCTATCTTCTTTAGAATATGTTCTTACGCAAAAGGAGCACGGGTCAGTACCCCAAACACGCAAATTGAATTATACGGTCAAGCCTTATTGCTTGTCAATAACTTTTCGTGCAGCTCATGGGCATCACAAGCAAATTGGCCGCTTGCGGACATATTTGCGTGCGATACTCATGACAGCAGCAGCGAATGCTGCTGCGCGTCACAGCGACAAGGAGCAAAGCGGATTGTCGCTGTGACGGCTGCATGAAAAGTTATTTATCCTTGCGTTGGTGTCATCTTACCGTATTCCTCGCGCCCCCGCATCCGGGACAGGCTGTGCTGCAGCCTGTCCCGGATGCGCTCCGCGAGAGATTACTTTCCGCTCACAATCGCATAAGTCTGCTCCGCGATCGCCAGCTCCTCATTTGTCGGGAAAACGAAGACCTTCACCTTGCTCTCAGGCGTCGAGATCTGTCTGATCTCGCCGTGCACATCATTTGCCTTCTCATCAAGCGTGATGCCGAGATATCCGAGATACGAGCAGATCTCCGCTCTCGCCCAGGCGTCGTTCTCACCGACACCTGCTGTGAAGCAGATCACATCCACACCATTCATGGCAGCTGCATAGGCACCAATATACTTCACTACTCTGTATGCCCACACCTCCAGTGCGAGCTTTGCCTTCTCATTGCCCTCATTCGCAGCCTTCTCAAGATCTCTGAAATCCGAGGAGAGACCGCCGGAGAGGCCGAATACGCCGGACTCCTTATTCATCATCTGATCGACGTCATAAGCAGAGATGTGCGTCTTGCTCATGATGTAATCGACGATGGCAGGATCAATGTCGCCGCATCTTGTGCCCATCACAAGTCCCTCGAGAGGAGTAAGGCCCATGGAAGTATCCACACACTTGCCGTGATCTACAGCTGATACAGACGCGCCGTTGCCCAGATGGCAGACGATTGTCTTCAGCTCGGAAGGATCTTTTCCAAGATAATGGGCCACTTCTTTGGAGACAAACTCATGGGATGTGCCATGGAAACCGTACCTGCGGATCTTGTAATCTGTATAATAATGAAGCGGCAGTGCATACATATATGCCTTCGGCGGCATTGTCTGATGGAATGCCGTATCGAAAACTGCTACCATCGGTGTATCCGGCATAAGTGCCCTGCAGGCCATAATACCTGTCAGATTGGCAGGATTGTGGAGAGGCGCCAGCTCAGAGACTTCACGGATTCCTCTGATCACGTCGTCCGTAATAAGAACAGACTTTGTGAACTTCTCTCCGCCGTGTACAATGCGGTGGCCTACGGCGCCGATCTCTTTGAGCGAATGAATGACACCTGTCTTGGGATCTGTCAGTGCATCCAGAACAATACTGATGCCCATCTTGTGATCTGCGATTTCAGGGTTGGACTTCATCTTTCCCGTATTGTCGCGCAGGTTCTCATAAGTGAAAGCGCCGTCTATGCCGATTCTCTCGCACAGGCCCTTTGCGATGCATGCACGCGTGTCAGTATCGATCACCTGAAATTTGAGCGACGAGCTGCCGCAGTTGATAACCAGAATATTCATAAAAAATCTCCCTGTCTCTTGTGACCCGAAAAGAAGCCCTGTGAGACCTTTGGAAGTGTCACAGGGCTTTCCGGATGAAGAATCGCTTATTTTGCGATCTGCGCCTGTACAGATGTAAGTGCTACAACGCCGACGATGTCCTCCCAGCTGCATCCTCTGGAGAGATCGTTGACCGGCTTTGCGATGCCCTGCAGCATAGGGCCGTATGCCTCAGCCTTTGCCAGTCTCTGCACGAGCTTATAAGCGGAGTTGCCGCAGTCCAGATTCGGGAAAATAAGGACGTTTGCCTTGCCTGCAACCGGAGATCCGGGTGCCTTGCTGGCTGCTACGGAAGGAACGATGGCCGCATCAACCTGAAGCTCGCCGTCGCAGACAAGATCAGGATACTGCTCGTGCGCAGACTTCACGGCATTCACCACCTTATCGACCAGCGCGTGCTTCGCGGAGCCCTTTGTGGAATGAGAGATGAAGGCAACATAGGGATCATCTCCGACAAGAGCCTTGAAGCTCTTTGCAGAATCAGCGGCGATATCAGCCAGCTGCTCGGAATCGGGATCCTGGTTCAGTCCGGAATCTGCGAAAATAAATGTGCCGTGGTCGCCGTACTCGCAGTTCGGCACATCCATAAGGAAGAAGGCCGATACGAGCTTAGCGCCGGGCGCCGTCTTCAGAACCTGAAGAGCCGGGCGCAGTGTGTTGGCTGTGGAGTGGCATGCGCCGGAAACGAGGCCGTCGCCGTCGCCGCACTTAACCATGACAACACCGAACATTGTTCTGTCGGCAAGAAGAGCTTCCTTTGCTCCCTCAGGAGTCATTCCCTTCTTCTTTCTCAGCTCATAGAGAGTATTGGCATAAGTGTCGAACTTGTCGCAGTTCTCAGGATCTACAATCTTTGCACCGGAGACATCCACGCCGTAGCTGGCTGCATCCTTTTTGATCGTGTCTGGATTGCCGATCAGTGTGATCTTTGCGATGCCGTCCTCCATAACCTTTGCGGCAGCGCGGATCGTTCTCTCATCCTCGGACTCGGGCAGAATGATCATCTTAACATCCTTTTTTGCCTTCTCCTTGATTCCATCGATAAATGCCATGACTGTAGTCCTCCTTGACTATATTAGTTTCACATTGTGAAAATAACCGTTCGTTTGTTTCCGCTTGCCGCGGACAACAGATTCCGCCGGAACGAACATACGCCTCTTCTTCTATAAAGAGGCACCGTGCAGTTCATTGCCGTGTTCCGACACATGTTATAACATAAAATAGAACAAAAGAAACATCAAGCTTAGTTAATTTATTATCATCATTGTTAAAATTATATCACATAGTCCGTCTGACAAGTTCATACAATTTCTGTATAAGTGTATAATATCTTGGAAATTCAGACAGGAGTGACATATTTTCAATAACAAACAAGCAGACAAAAGACAGAAAAAGCCGCACGGAAGGGACGGGTAAATTCCTGATCTCTCCCGCATTGCGGGACACTATACGATAAGCTGACAAGAGAGAGGTCTTCAATGAGAATCGCAGGCATCATTATGGAGTGCAATCCTCTGCACGACGGACACCGCTATCTCCTTAAAACGGTGAGGGAAGAATATGGAATAGACCGGATTGTCGTCTGCATGTCCGGTGATTTCGTACAGCGGGGTGAGCCCGCCGTGCAGAGCAAAGAGACAAGGGCCGCGCAGCTTCTCCAGGCAGGTGCCGATCTTGTTCTTGAACTCCCGCTCCCCTATGCGACGGGCGCGGCCGAGATCTTTGCGCGGGGAGCAGTCTTGCTTCTTGAAGGTCTTGGCGTCGTGACGGATCTCTTTTTCGGATCGGAGACCGGAGAGATAGAAGCGCTTTCCCGCTGCGCCGCAGCATCCCTTGAGGAGTCCCCTCTGCTGCAGGAAGAACTTCGCCGCGCTCTTGATGCGGGGGCCCCCTATCCCAAGGCCTACGCGGAGGCCCTGTCTGCTGCCGGTGCGCCTCTCCCCGAAGACGCAGGGGCGAACGACACACTTGGCATGATGTATCTGCGCACGCTCTTTTCATCATGCCGGATGCCTCGCTCTTTACAGCACCCGCAGGGAAAATCCCCGGTTCTTTCACTCCCAATTCTTCCGCATGCCGTAAAGAGAATCCGGACTGATTCCGCCTCTGCGATTCGTCAGAGGATGCGTGACAGCGGCTGCACAGGCATCTGGCCCTCCGACCTCTCCCTCCCTCTCGGGGCAGAGCTGATCCGGCTGACAGAGGACAATTTATGTACACATCACTATCAGGACGTCTCCCCGGACCTCGCAGCGAGGATCTGCAAATGCCTTCCGGAGTACACAGATTTCGAGCAGTTCAGGGCACTCGTCAAGACAAGAAATGTGACAATGGCCAGAGTCTCCCGCGCGCTTCTTCATATCCTCCTGGATGTGCGCAGCAGCGATCTGCAGGCGTACAGGCAGGCGGGCTCCGTCGGCTATGCGCGGGTACTGGGCCTTAGAAGGACATCCAGGGATCTCCTCGGCAGCATCAGTAAAAACGGAGCCTTCCCGCTCATCATGCGCCTCTCGGACGTAAAAAAGGGGAGCACGGTCATCCCGTCTCCCTTTGATCAGATGCTGCAGTCTGACCTGCGCGCCTGTGCCCTCTATGACCTCCTGCAGCGAAACCGCAGGATTCCGGATGCGCCTTCAATCCCTGAAGCGTCCAAACAGCCTGTTGTCATATAAGTATTTTTTTAAGCCCTGTTTTCAGAAGGCGAAAACGAAAAAAAAGCGGGCACATCTCAAAGAACAAATCCGAGATGTGTCCGCTCTTTTTTCCTGACAATGATCAATCCTCAGACTTCGGTGCATCTGCGGATGCTCCGCCCTGCTGTGCGTCTGTGCCCGCTGCCGGCTGTCCGTCAGACTGTTCCGTCTGTGCAGCGCCCTGTGCCTGAAAGGTATTGGGCATCTGGATCACCTTGCCCTCTTCCTTCGGATGAAGGAGCTCTTTGATCTTCGTATTGGGGATGATGATGCCCTCCCCTCCGCCGTTGATCAGAATCCCGTCCACGGCATCGCCGTTCAGGAAATTCTCAATGCCGGAGAACTGAACGCCCATAGGATGAAAGGCCTTTGCCGCCTCACCTGCCTGCGGTCCGAATTTTCTGCCGTACTCCAGAAAATCAGTGAAGACAGGAAGGAATTTCTTGTCCTTGTTGTTGGCGATGGGCAGTCTTGCCTCCGGCTTCTCGCCGGGATTCTTCGCCGGAATGACAGACATCGGGACAACCAGTCTTGAAGTCTTCAGCACATCGAACATGCGGTTTTGCTTTCTCAGGATAACCTTGTCGCGATTCTGGTACTTGACCGGCCAGCGGATCTCCTGCACAAAATCGAGCATGGCGAACGCAAGGCGCGGTGCCGCAGGCTGCTCCTTCTTTGGATCTACATTGTAGATCGGAGGTGCGGAGATCTCCGTGCGGCCAACCAGAGCCTTATACCATCCATTGTCCACAAGAAGATTCTCTGCACCGATGTAGTACAGAAAATCAAAGACGGACATAGGCGTCCTGCCGTTCTCATCGGGCTTCACATTGACGCCCGGCCTCTCCACGACAACGGTATCGCGAAACTGCGCATTGTACATCTTAGAGGCAAGATCCGCATGCTCCTTGTCAAGATAGATCAGCGCACAGCCAGTATCGAGCAGGGGATATCCGGTTCTCTTGTCATAAATGATATAAATCTTTTCGGCACACTGCACGCGGCGAAGAAGCTCATTGTGGCACACGCGGTGGTTCGCCGCGAAATTCTTCAGCGGAGCCTTCTGGTTGAAGACCTCCATTGTGCCCATGAGGAATGTCAGCTCCTGGAGATTCAGATTCTCGATCTGCTCAAGCTTAAGGTCAGGCTCATAGACGAGCTGACCAATCTCATCCTTTCGCTCCGCGCTGATGGGATCCTCCACCTTCACCTGTGCGCCGGTGTTGACCACATTCAGGCGCAGAATCGAAGGCCAGGGAAGTCCCTCGTGCGCCGCCTTCTGCTCCTCAACGGTCTTTTTGTGCGCCTCTTCCTTCTGCTGCTCAAGAGACTGTGCAGCCTCCTCTTCCGCCTTCTTCCTGCCGCCGAATAAATCAAAAAGCCCCATGTAATCTCCCTTTCATCAAAGATCTGTATAAAAATAAAGCTCTGTATAAATGCGTCTGACCGTTGCCGCACCGCGGCCCTCTTTTCCGGTATCCGGATGCCGCCGGCATCAGCTGTCCTCTCTGACAATGTGGAAACAAAATGCTTCGCACAGAATTTGAGTATACCGTAATTTTCATCTTTTGTGAACCGCAAGGGGCTCCTGACATTGACATCACGTCCTTTTTTAATGCATGATTTAGGTTGTGATGAAATAATACAAATGCAACTGTCAGGAGGACGGCTATGAAAATTCTTCTCGCTGAAGATGAAATTGAACTCTCCAACGCTCTTGTGATGATATTAAAGCACAGCGGATACACGGTTGATGCCGTTTATGACGGCCAGGAGGCCTACGACTATGCCAAGGTCGGCAGCTATGACGGTCTTGTTCTGGACATCATGATGCCGAAGATGGACGGCATGAGCGTTCTGAAGAAGCTCAGAGGTGAGGGAATTTCGACGCCGGCTCTCTTCCTCACAGCGAAGAGTGAAATCGACGACAGAATAAAGGGACTTGACATTGGCGCCGACGACTACCTCACCAAGCCCTTTGATATGGGGGAACTCCTTGCCAGGATCCGGGCGATGCTCAGGAGAAAGGCAGACTTCACACCTGCTGATCTGTCCTGCGGAAACCTCCTCCTGCGGCGCGCCACCTTCGAGCTCGTGACGCCGGATCACCCGCCGATTGCCCTCGCAGGACGTGAGTTTCAGATGATGGAGATGCTCCTCGAATCCCCGGGAAGAGTCATTTCCGTGGATACATTTATGGACAGAATCTGGGCGGACGGAAGCGCAGATTCCGATGTCGTCTGGGTATATATTTCCAACCTTCGCAAGAAGCTCAAGAAACTCGATGCAGATGTGGAAATCCGCTCCACCAGAGGTGTAGGCTACTCCATTGCTCCCGCAAAAGGTGATTAACCTGTCCGGGATGGGAGTGCTGTACAGTTGCATTAACTTCATGCAGAAGGGATCAAAAAAAGGATTTGTCCGCTCATTTCACCACAGGTGCAGCATCCATCGGCAAGTCCATGAGAAAGGTAACTATGGCATTCACAGACCTGTTCAGCAGAACGCCCACGATGGCTGTACGCCTGCGCAGAAAATTCATCATCACGGCAATGACCGCCCTTCTCATTATCGTTGTGCTGATGATCGGCGTCATCAATTTCGCCAATCTCTACCAGATCGACAGCCGGACGGAGAATCTCATGTCAATGCTGCGCAGCAACGATGGGCGTTTCCCTGTCCGTTTTGACAAATCTCCCATGGACAACGCATCCGACAATGCTGACACATCCTCATCAGGGACATCACAAAGCGGCACGGACAGCTCCCCATCGTCGCCGCAGAGTACGCCTTTTGGCGGTCCCCCGGCCAACAATGAGTACAGAAGAAGAATTGAGGCACCGTATGAGACCAGATACTTCAATGTGCGCATGGACAAGGACGGCAATGTCATCGATACGTTCATGGAGCACATTGCTTCCATCACCGAAAAGGAAGCCAGGCAGTACGGAAAGACGATCGCCGCATCCGGCAAGGTGAGCGGCTACTACGGCACCTACAAGTTCTGCCGGGTCAATCTCGATGACGGCGGCGTCATGATCATCTTCGTGGACTGCAACTCCTCCTTTGCGGCGGCGCAGGGCCTCTTTCTCATGTCGCTCCTTGCAGGCTTCATCGCCCTTATTCTCATGTTCATCCTGGTGTGGCTTCTCTCCGGGTATGCCATTGCCCCCGTCATGGAATCGCTGGAGAAGCAAAAGCGCTTCATCTCCGACGCGGGACATGAGCTGAAGACGCCTCTCTCTGTCATCTCCGCCAACATCGATGTCATTGAAATCACCGGCGGAAAGAGTGAGTGGACAAAGAGCGTCCGAGGCCAGATTAAACGCATGACAGGCCTGATCAACAACATGCTGACACTGACGCGCATGGAAGAAGACAGCATCAGGAAGATCTTCACAGATACGGATTTCTCCTCCATCGTGAAGGAGAACGCGCAGATCTATGAGGCAGTTGCACAGTCCCACGGCAAAGAGTACAGTGCAGACATCGCGGAGGGCATCCATGTGCACGGAGATCCTAGATCTCTCACCCAGCTCTGTACGCTTCTTCTCGACAATGCCATGAAATATTCCGATGAGGGCGGCACCATTCATGTGCAGCTAAGTGCTGACAAAAAGGTGCATCTTGAGATCGCCAATACCTGCAGCAATATGCCGGAGGGCGACCTCGACCGTCTCTTTGACAGGTTCTACCGCGCAGACGCATCGAGGAACAGCCGAACAGGCGGATACGGCATCGGACTCTCCGCGGCGCGCGCCATCTGCGCAAGCCACGGCGGCTCGATCCGCGCTGTCAGGGACGGCGACCGCATCATCCGCTTTCTGGTGACGCTCCCGCTCCTTCCTCCTTCTGTGCCGAAAAAGGGTACGCAGGGCAGCAGCAAACCTGAATAATTCTATTCACAAGAAGACCGCAGGAATACTCCTGATCAGGGAGAATTCCTGCGGTCTTTTATCCCGTTTATGGCATGCAGGGACCTCTGCCATCAACAGCTGACACGAACCCCCTGCGCGTGAAGGAACCTGCGCAGTGCCTGCACATCGTTATTGAAAACAAATGCCTTCATGCCAGTGTACTGTGACGCCTCGCAGTTGGCCGGCGTATCGTCGATGAAGATGCTCTCCTGCGGCAGGATATGAAACCTGTCATAGGCCTCGAGATAGATCTCCGGCATGGGTTTGACCAGCTTCACATTCGCACTGATGAGCGTGTCCTCGAAGCAGTCTGCAAAAGGCACCTTTTTCCAGTACTCCGGCTGCCTTGTACTCGCATTGGAGAGAAGAAAGAGGTGGTAGCCGTTCTCCTTCAGCTCCCGCACGAGCTCCTCCATCCCATCTATGGGGAGAATCGGCCGGTCCCAATTCGTAACGAGTTTATGTACGGTGTCGGAGAGGCGGGCCGGAAGCCTTTCGGACAGGATTTTTGCCGCTTCCTCATCCTGCAGTCTCCCCCGGTCCATCATAGCCCATTCGATGGAGCGGTAGACCTCATTGATGAGAATTTCCTCATCCTCCGGGGACACACCGAACCGTCTTATAAACGCGCGCGGATCAAACCGGATGCACACGCCGCCCATATCAAAGACAATATTTCTGATCATATTCACCCTTACTGTGCCGCTTTTCCGGCACTGCGAGATGAAATCCGCCAAGGCGTTTTCGCCGGCTGCAGCCAGTCAGCTCTGAAGGCCCTTTCTCAGCCCTCCAGCATCTCCCCGGCCTTCTTCAGGGAAGATGCAATGACGGCGTCCATATCGTAATATTTGTACTCGCCGAGGCGCCCGCCGAAGACGACTTTATTTTCATGTGAAGCGAGCTCTCTGTAGCGCTGATAGAGCGCTCCGTTTTTCTCATCGTTTACCGGGTAATACGGCTCATCGCCGGGCTTCCACTCGGAGCTGAACTCGCGGCTGATGACCGTCTTCGGAAGATCGTTTCCATTCTCATCTTTGCCGAACTCGAACCACTTGTGCTCGATGATGCGCGTCCAGGGCGTCTCCCTGTCGGTGTAGTTGACGGCAGCATTGCCCTGGAAATTGGGCTTGTCCAGCACCTCTGTCTCAAAGCGGACGCTCCTGTACTGAAGGGGTCCCAGCTGATAATCGAAAAAGGCATCGATAGCACCGGTATAGATCACCTTGTCCGCGAGTGCATCCATCGTGCTGCGGTCCTTCAGATAATCTGTGTTAAGGCGCACTTCAATACCCGAGAGCATATTCTCCACCATCTTCGTGTAGCCGCCCACGGGGATGCCCTGATAGAGTGCATTGAAATAGTTGTTGTCGAACGTAAGGCGCACCGGCAGGCGCTTGATGATAAATGCCGGGAGCTCTGTGCAGGGGCGGCCCCACTGCTTCTCCGTGTAGCCCTTGATGAGCTTCTCATAAATATCCGTGCCGACGAGGGAGATTGCCTGCTCCTCGAGGTTCTTCGGCGCGGTGATCCCGGCTGCCTTCCTCTGCTCCTCAATCTTCGCCGCAGCCTCTTCCGGCGTCACAACGCCCCACATGCGGTTAAACGTGTACATGTTGAACGGGAGTGAGTAGAGCTCACCATGATAGTTGGCCACCGGTGAGTTCGTGAAGCGGTTGAACACGGCGAAACGGTTCACATAGTCCCACACCTCTTTGTTGTTCGTATGGAAAATATGTGCCCCGTAAATGTGTACATTGATCCCCTCAATCTTTTTCGTATAAACATTGCCGGCAATGTTGGGCCTCTTGTCAATGACCAGCACCTTTTTGCCTGCATCCGCAGCCTGCCTTGCAAAGACGGCCCCGTAAAGTCCTGCGCCAACGACGAGATAATCATACTGACTCATAATTTACCTCCTGTGTCTGCAGAAAACGGCCTGATGAACCATCCCTGCCTTGTCTGTGCCGTGCCTCTTGCCAAACGGCCGCCACGCTAAACCTGTCCGCTGAAGATACGGCAGACCTCTTCGTAGCTATCCAGGGTGCCCACGTCGTAGCGCTTCCCCGGCATTCTGAATGCATACATCGGCGTCTTTTTCGAGAGCCATGCGGCAAAGCTCCCCGGTGCATCCGCGCCGCCTCCCCCACGCATTGCCTCCGGAATCCGCTGCAGATCCTGTGCCCTGTACCAGTAAAACGGCGGAACAGCAAGATTTCCCTCTGGCTCTGCAGGCTTTTCCTCATACGAGGTGATCAGCCCGCTCTCCTGTATCGTAATGATGGCCGTCCTCTTTTGGCGCGACAGATCATTTTCCTCGTAACACATCACGCACGGCGTGTTCTTTGCCCGTGCGAAGCGGATAAAGGAGGCAAGACTGAAATCAAGTACATTGTCCCCTGCCATCACGAGAAGATCATCCTCTATGTCCATCGTCCGCACAGCAAGGTCAATATCTCTTACCGCGCCAAGGCGTGTCTCATTGGCGGAGGTTCCGTCGTCGACAACATCGACATGAAGATCCATCCTCTTTCCCGCCCAATCCTTAAAAATGTCTGCAAAGCGGTGGTTGGTGACTACAGTTACCTCACGGATATCTGTATGAGCTGAGAGATCATCCAGAAGGCGGTCAGCGATTGTTCTGTCCCCAACCTTCAGGAGAGGCTTCGGGTAATTTTCAGTCAGCGGATAGAGCCTCGTGGCATATCCAGCCGCCAAAAGAAGACATTTCATAGGTCAGGTACCTCTCTTGTGTGTCTGCATTCGGCACAGTCATATTTTCCGGGGCGGTCATAGTTCTATTCCCCTGGCGGCCAAAAGCCGGAAGGAGCCGGTTCCCTCCACGGCACAGTGCCCCCTTCCAGCCGAGAGACGATCCACCCGGCCCTTCTGCATCACAGCTGCGCCCCATCTGCGCTCTCACAGACGTGAAACTCATATTTATCCGCAAGCGCCGGGAAATCCTTAAGATACAGATCCCGCACGCGGGCACCGATCTCCTCGGCGCGCAGGGGATCAATGAGCGCCATACAGCATCCCTTGAACCCCGCGCCGGAGAACCTTGCGCCGTACACGCCCTCTGTCTCCCGCAGGATCTCATACAGCCGGATGAGCTCGGGACATCCACATTCATAGTTGTGAATGCTGCTATAGCCGCTCTCGAAGACAAGCCTGCCGTACGCATCCAGATCTCCCCTCTCCCAGGCGAAGGCGCCCTCCTCTGCCCTTTTGTACTCGGTAAAGAAGTGCTCCGCGCGCTTTCGAAACTGCGCAGGAAGGCGCTCCTTATATGTCTCGTACACCTCAACAGGCACATCGCGCAGGTGTGTCTGATTGAGCTTATCATAGGGAAGACCTGCAAAGGCCAGAAGATCATAGGCCGCCGCCCTGCACTCATCGACGCGCAGGTTATAGGCGGAATTCTTGAGTGCCCGGTCCAGCCCGCTGAAAATAATGGCGATCTTGTACGGCTTCATCTTCGGATTCGTCGGAATCAGCCGAAAGCTCCCGTCCCTGCAGTCCATGTACAGGAGATGATCCTTCCGACCGAGGATCTCGCAAGACTGATCCAGTATGCCGGTCTGCACGCCCACATAGTTATTCTCCGCTGCTCTTGCAAGCCTTATCATCTCCTGCGGCTCCAGCGTGATGCCATTCACGCGGCAGAGCGCACTCAGGAACGAGATGGTGACTGCTGCCGAGGAAGAGAGGCCGCCAATCGGCAGAGAGCCCTCGATGACACCAGAAAGCCCTGTCCGCAGCGGATATAGCTCGGAGAGGCCAAGCGCCGCGCCGCGCAGATAATCTGCCCAGTCGCCCACGCGCTCGGGCTCAATGGAGCGCACGTGAAACTGCGCTCTCTTCGGGAAATCGAGGGATTCCATCTCGATGACGCCGTTCTGCTTGGCGCCATAGGCGATGTGAATGCCCCGATCGATCGCAAGGCCGTTGATCTTCCCCCACTGGTGATCAATATGCGCGCCAAGAGGAGAGATCCGGTATGGACAAAACGTGACACCGTCCGGCATTCTGTGGTAAATCGCATAGAATTTTTCTTCACACTTAAGGTCCATACTCCCTCCGCTTCCTGATCTGTCCGGAACGCACCCAGTTGCGCGCTCTTTCAGGCTTCATTCCCCTTTTGATGTGGAATGCATCCGCTGCCTGTCATCACAAACATGGAAAGATGGCGCCCGCCATCATGTTTTCGCGAATATATTTTCAAAGAGGCGCCCGCGTCGGCCTTCCAAACGGCGCCTTTGCGACATTCCAGGCATAGGATCCCACCCTCGCCACGCGATGTGCATAGAAGTCTGCTCGGCTCTCGTTCTGCTCATATTCTACGATGAACTGATGGCAGACGCGGAGACGATTGTGTAAAACCCATACATTCAGGAGCCGCTCGGAAAGATACCCGTAAATTCTCGGCTCATACTGGCCGCTGCCCGCAGTCGAAAGAACACTCTCTATGGAGAACAGGATGCGGAATAGCCACGCACAGTAATCATCAAAAACAGCGCGTCTGCAGATCATCATGTTCTTATAGACTGTGCATTTTCCCTCCATGTACGCGTCATAATCCTCCAGATAATCAGGGCACTCCTCTGACACGGCGCGGCGCAGCAGCTCCAGATCCGTCTTCCTTCCGCTGTTGTGGATATAGTCCTCTGCCACAGACTCCCTCAAAAACGCCATCTGCGGCAGGACGATATCATATGACCGCAGAAAATGCAGGGCCTCTTTCTCCGAGAGCACGCGCTTCTCCGACCAGTGGTTTGCAAAATACCGCCTGTAGTGGTCTATCCCCACATAAGGATCCCTTGTGTTGCGCCAGATCCAGTAAAATCCGGTGAGCTCGCAGTAATCCCCGTTCTTTCTGGAAATATTCTCGCCCTCATCGTCATAGACATCACCTGTCACATGTCCCCTGTAAGCGCCTACGAGGAGGGTCTTATAGCCCTTTTCCTTGATGCTGTTGTATGGCTTGTGTGTGATGACATAGATGGACATGTTCTGCTTCCTATTTGCGGATCAGTGCGATATATATACGGTCAAGAAAAGCCCTTCGTCTTGTTGCAACAGGAAAGAGTTTGATGACAGCCGCCGAAAGGCGTTTATACATGTTTCTGCCATTACCGTCTCTGCCGGCAGCGCATGCACTCAGCACAAGTTCATAATAAGGCGTCCTGCGCAGAGATGCCCAGAAATACTCGGCCAGGTCCTCTCCCGGCACATTCCATGGCTTTGTGCCGCCGGCATAGTGAATTATTTTCGGATGCGCATGTGCAGCTCTGTATGCATTCTGAACATCGGCAGGGGCATACGCAATAACCTGTGAAACTCTTGTGTGATTCATGTCATGGATCAGGTTCCAGGCCATATCCAGGTACATCACATGGCCCTCACATTGCAAGTTCAGAATATCCTGATCGTTAAACCTGTATGGATGAGAGGCAAAGGAAAGCCATTGCTTCAGCGTATACATTTCCCGCATCTTCTTTTCATTGAGCAGGAGGACCCCTGCCTGAAAATAACCGGCCGGATTTTTCATATGGAACTCCTCTGCAATATATCGCTGCGCGTTAGGATCGGCACCGCCGATCTGCCCGAGAAAATCAGCGTCTCTGACTGCTCCCAGCATATAACCGCCCAGGTCTGTTGCATACAGATGCGCAACATCCTCACAGATGATCAGATCGCAGTCCAGATACAAAACCTTGTCGTACGCAGGCATAATCTCCTGGATCAGAAAGCGGTAATACGTCTCCTGTGTGATGTGTGCATGGGCTTTCAGATCATAACAGGCCAGAATTTTTCCCGGATTGAAGAAACGAAGCGAGACATTGTCGCGGCCCTTGAGCATGCCTGTCAGTTTCTGCCTGTTTGCCTCCGAGAGATCTTTGCTGATCAGCACAAGATCGTAGAAGCTCTCCCTGCTGCAATGATCCAGAAGTGATTGCAGGCACGCCGAGAATATGGGGACGAACCCATTGTTGGCGGCAAAGACAACCGGCACACATTTCTTATGAGCGCTCAGCGGATAAATGAAATCCTGCGGCTCTGTATGCTCAATGCAGACACACTGCACCTCCCTGATGCGGATATCCGGTTCCGACTGCTGCAGATAGAGCAGATAGATATTGAGAAGTCTCTCCGAGAGGTGTCCCGGCGTGCGCAGAGCTTCCGTGCTGTACATCCGCATATCTCTTCGCCCGCAGAATTCCTTCAGTACGCCGAACATCCATGTGCAGTACCTGTCGAACAGATCCGCTCTCATAATGAACATATTGCAGAAGCATGCGTAGTGCCCACTGCTGAACTGATGTGCCGCATTACTGTAACATGGATATTTTTCGTCAATAATATCCAGCATCAGCTGGTAATCTTCGCCATGAAGAAAAGCTCCTGACGCGAATTGCTGCGCAGGTGTTCTGTACCTGCCGGGCATTTTCCGGAGGTCCTTTCTGGTCGTGACCACAACATCACACTGCTCTATAGCTCTCTCGACATCTTCGGCATGAAGACAATACCGGTCTGTGACATTCTGTGTCAGATATGGTTCTATGATGTTGCCGAAAGAATCCTCCCTGAAAGTACGGCCGGACAGATTGAAATAACGCCTGTAATGACAGAAGCCATAATAATCCAGCTTCAGGTTCTTCCACGCCCAGTACTGTGCTGTCAGCTCACAGTAGGACGGATTGAGAGTGGAAATATTATCTCCTTCACTGTCATGCCAGATACCTGGAATAAGAGAATGCCCCTCTACAGAACATCCTACCTGTATAGGGGTAAAAACATCGTCATTTAAGACATCTGAAGGTTTATGACACGAAATGAGAATCTTTACATTCTTCTTCAATGCCAGACTCCTGTGATCCTGTACGCAATATAAAACGACAGCTGCTTATTTCGATTGTGCACAGCTTAACAGACAGATGAACTGCCAGTCTGACGGCATGCCAGATAACATCATCTGGCATAATCATATGTCGTCACAACACCGATGATCTTCTTGCCATGTCTCTTCAGCGTGCCGACGTTGTGCTCCACTTCTGTGCGGGGAGATCTGTGCAGCCCTACCGAGAGGACAAAATTCTCGCTAGAAAGCAGTGCATTCATATCCTCTGCCTTTGTCGCCGGCGTTCCCTCAACGACCTGTAAGCCTGCAGCGGTGAATTTCCTCTTCAGCACCTCGTTGATCTTTTCATTGTATTCCCCGCCGCCATTTTTCACGAGATAGACACTGCCGGCTCTTCCGTCTTTTTCCAAAAGGGCGGCCAGCTCGTCCGTGAACATCTCCGCCTTCTGCTCCCCGGAGAGCCACCTGTGGACAGGGTCTGTGTCTCTCCGGATAAATCTGCTGATATTCTTCGAGACCAGAATACCGGTGTCTTCAGAAATAAAATTCTCCGAAAAAGAGGTTCCGGCCAGCTCTTCCACGTCCTCCGCCGTCATCATCAGATCTGCCGTGAGGTATCTGAGCACGACCCAGGCCAGAACGAAAAAGAGCCCTGCTGCTGCGCCGCCTGCAATATAGCGCATTCTGTGTACAATGATCTTGGTGGGATGATCCTTCGCCTTCAGTGCATCAAAATAAGCCTGCTCGTCAGAGGAGAAAGAATTGTTCGAACCAAAAGAGGAGATGGATGTTGTCATCTGTGTCAGCTTGTCTGTCTGATCCTGCTGCATCTGATTGACTGTGGTGCTGATCAGTTCATTGTAGGAATCCGACACCAGTACAGGGTTGCTCTCCTTGCCGAGCTGATAATGCGTGAGAACATTCTGAACAGCCTTCTCTACGACATCCATAATCTGGCTGCACTGATCCTTTGTCAGCGACTCCACAGCGACATTGATCGTGTTCTGATATTCATAGGAAATCGTGCCGTTCTCTGCATCCGCATCGGTCCTGACGGTGGAACCTTTGAGATCGACGTTTTTGCTGCTGTCGGAAGAGGTGGTGTTGATCGTCACCAGCTCATTGACATATTTATCACTGTCTGGATCATTGACAATCTTCGCAATCTGATCAAAATCGCTGCTGCTGAGAATACTGCTGTTGATGACGTTGGAGAGATCAACAGGCCCAATGACCGAATACTGCCTGGTCATCGTCGGCACCCGGCTGGCATCCACTTGCATGAGGATGGAGTGATTCATATAGTCCACCTGTGCATTTTTGGATTTCTCGAGGCTTTTGTACTGATCATATTCTCTCTCAACATCAGCCGCCTCAGCATCCAGAAGGTTTTCCTTTGCCTCTGCAATGTTCTGGTCGTAATTGATTGTCTTTCGGCCCATCAGAGCCATAAGCGCGAAGCCAATCACAAGACCGATCAGAAAGCCGGCCAAGCACTTCTTCCAGTTAAGGCACAGCTGAAAGAACATGTCCTTCAGGTTGATGGTCATCTCGTCGTCTGCTGTCTTCATACTCTCTCCTTTTGTCTGCCGGCAGAACGCACGTCCTGCATCATCAGCAACACCGGTACAACATTATAACAGATATCCATAATGTGGTGGTCCGAAATTCCCGTAATCGCAATAATAATCATCACATAGACGGCCCAGAAGTTCTTCCCGCGCAGAAATCTTCTCTGCAGCAGTACGGTGATGAGCAGATACATAACAAAGAACAAAAGCCCGTACATGAGCAGCATCCGCAGATAGGAGTTGTCGATGAAGAAATACGAATGTGTCTGCACCTCATAACCGGTTCCACCCGATCCGTATTCCTCTATCAGGTTTCCAAGAAGACGCAGAGGATATTCTGTCAATGCCTGATGCCCCAAACTGATCCGGTCCATAAAGGTCTTCAGCTGAGGAAATTCAGCCACAGTCCGGTCATAAAATGTCTGCTGAAACAAGATCGACTCAAGAATGGATGCTGCCGCACAGAGCAGAAAAACATACTGCACAGCTGATAAAAGAAGGATCCTCATTCCCCTGTATGTAAAGTGAGTATTGCTGCTGAAATTCCGTTTCTTCTGTCTGCCGGCGCCGTCATAATTTCCGCTCTCTTCTGCGGGATGCCCTGTCTCCTCGGCACTTTTCTTCTCTGTGCGCCGCAACAAGATCCGGGCCGCCCCCGCCGCCGTGCACACGAGACAACCGGCAGTCAGAAGGAGCAGTGCGATAGTATCTGTAGCGCACGCCATGAGATGATGCACAATATACAGACAGAGAGACAGGAGGATATACCCGAGGACAGATGGCCTGCCATCCTTCAAAATGGTATAGGCTGCCGCCATATAGAAAATGTGCGAGGCTGCATCCGTGTGATACTGCATGCCAAACGCATGCTTGTACCCGGCGCGGACTACATAAGGAAGGACACCGGTCATAGAGAGGTGATAGGCGGTGAGCATCCCGCCCGCGCCGATCAGGATACCAAACCATAAAAGAGGTCTTGGATTCTTTCTCCTTCCGGCAGGGATAACAAGCCCTGTCAGCATCAGCTCGACGCCTCTTCCATTCAGCTCTCCAAAGCTCCACGTGAGATAGCTGACGAGCAGGAAAAGGACTGCAATTATCATGATGAAGCGATCCTGCTCCATGTTGCTGAGTGCATCAGCTGCAGCCACCAGCAGCAGACATACTCCGGCCGTGCAGATCGTATAAGGAACAGTCCAGTCCTCCAGAATCACATTGAGCAGAGTGGAATCCAAAAAGACACGGAAATAGACCATGGCAAAACCGGCATAGAAGAGAATGCACATGATACGGTCGTGGTTTTTATCCTGCAGGAGGGCAGCGTTACCACCCGCAGGAACCTCTCCCGCCTTCCTTTTGCCACTTGACAGGAATCTGACCGCGCTGCTGAGCAGAAGCCCGAAAAGAACAAGGACAAGAGGCCGCAGGACCAGCTGCTCCTGCCAAGGGCCGAATTGCCACAGCTCTTTGCACGACGCGTCCATACCGTGCATCCAGAGAAAGAAGGCCCAGAGATTTGCAGAGGCAGTACCCTCGCAGGCAGTAGCGCGCTCATGGTGATGAGCACCTGCGTTCTCTGGTCCATGCGCCTGTCCTGCCGGCGTGCAGGGCATGGATGCGCCGGAAAAAGGCGACTTCCCTCTTGCCGAAACAGAGCAGAGCAGAAACAGTGCTGCCATGCATGCAGCCGTACCAAGGAGAGAGGTCACCACCCCGTACAGTCCGCTAAAAACGCCGCCGTATTCCCTCACGACATAATTGACAGCATTTCCCCTCAGAATGCTGTATGCCCAGACAAGAGCACAGATCGACACTGCTGCAGTCCATACGGCAGTGAGAAGACAATTTGATCTTTTCCTCTTTGATCTGTCCTGCGGGCGGCAGAAAATCTGACGGTCCAATACCGCTGCCACATCATACCCAAAGGCTGCAAAGAGAAGTCCGACAGCTGTCACATCCAGATTAAAGGGCAGAATCCAGCCTCTTCTTCCGGCGGACACCCCCGCAAAGCATCCGGCAAGTCCGAATGCAGTGATCAGCACACAGGCCGCCAGCGATGCATCCTCTTCTTTCCTGTCCTTGTCGCCTTCCGCAGACATCCCTTGCATAAAGGCATGCACTGCCTCCTGCACGCACACAAGAATGATCGCCGCACTTCCGCCGGAGATCAACAGCCAGAAGACACCCACCGCGGGATGATCATTCATTGAAGCGCCCATTCCCCAGAAAAGTGACTCTGCCTCCTGCCGCAGCTGCGACGCGGCAAAAGACAGATCCGGCGCATCCGCTTTCGCAAGGTCCCACAGAAAAGCTGCTGCGCCGGCTGCAAGAACCGGTACAAACCAGATGAGCAGAAGATGAAACATTTTTGCTGAAAATGCTCTTCTACTGCCTTCCCGGGCAGTACTGCCGCAGCTGCCATGCCGTGAGATGCCCCGGTCATGTAGTCCGTCAGCTCTCTGCGCCTGCGGCAAAGCAGCAGATCCTCTCTCATATATGCCAAAGCCTGCAAATGCCACCATCAGCGGGTAGTACAGGGAGCTCAGGCAATTGTACAGAAAACCGTCTGCAGGCACAGTGTGTGCAGCAACCGTCAGAAGGACAGCAACAAAGAGACCCAACGATACAAAGCGCTGCTGCCCGATTACCTGTTCTTTATCCTTCAAGCCTACACCTCGCTGAGGCAAAATCCGCGAATGCGGTTTTGCCGAATGCGGCAACCGGTGCATAAACACCGTTGCTGCGGTTTGAAAGTGACGTATCAACGTCATTTTCAAACATGTACCAAAGGTCATATTCGTCTCTTCTCTCTGCATTGGCGTATCAGTCTTTATTCCAGCGTGTTTGTATAAAGCGTCTTCCTCTCTCCAGGAGTGAACTCCATAACTCTGACATCACAGGCTCATGCAGAAGCAGCAGAACACATCCATAGACACCAAAGAACAAAACTGCCGACAGAGCAAGTGCCCAGAACACGGGAAGATGCAGCATTTTCACCGGCAGACCCGCCGCGCACCCGAGAACTGTCCCAAGAGCAATCGCCCCGTATCTGATCTGCCGGAAAGCGGCCGATGCCTCTTTTCGGAGAGCCGCATACTGCCACGCGAGCACGATAAATTCCGCCGCAAGCGTACCTGCCGCAGCGCCTGATGCCTTGAAAGAAGGAATCAGGGCCGCGTTCAGGACGAGATCCGTCACAGCGCCGGCGATTGTGGAGAAAAGGACTGTATTTTCACGTTCAAGCGGAACGAGAATCTGAATGCCCAGAATGTTCGTAAGGCCAATAAACAGAATTGTCGGCATAATTATCCGCATCGGAAGGACTGCGCCGCCATAAAGTGGTCCTGAAAGAAAGAGGATGCCCTCCCCCGCGTACAGGATGAAATACACCATGAGCGGCACTGCGCTCACCATAACGAATTGCAGAGCCTTGACGGAAACACGCCGGAAAGCCTCCATCTCGCCGTGTCTGACATAGAAGCTTGCGCGAGGCATGACGACAACGCCGAGCGAGGTGATGAGGCTGACCAGCACGTTCTTGATCTGCACAGCAACATTGTAATAGCCGACATCCGTATCTGTCGAGAGAAACCCAAGCATGATGGCATCGAGATTCGTGTAGATGGTCGTTGCGACCGTCATGGCGAAAAAGACAAGAACCGGCTTTATGTGCTGCCGCACATTGTAGGAGCCAAGCCATTTCCAGGTGATAAAGCGGTGCGCGCGGAGAAGATTCAGAAGGCCGGACGCTGATGTGGCAAAGATTGTGATACCTCCGTAGATGACATAATCCCGCTTCGTGCGCACGAGCAGGAACATGGCACACAGCGCAATAAATTTAAAGGCAACGGATCTGACCGTAATGTAGCTGTACTGCTCAAGCCCCTTGTACAGCCACTCCATGCCAAGTGAAGTCATGATGACACTGAGACTGACCACAAGATAGAGAGGCCGCTCCTCCTTAAGTCTTGGCACAAGGAAAAGGCAGAGAAAGAAAGCCGCATACGAGAGCACGCACATGAACAGATTGATGACAAGCAGCTCATGCACAGTGCGGGAGAGCCTGACTTTGTCATCGCGCTGTGCAGCACACACACGGATGCCATAGGTGGGAATTCCCAGCTGAGCAATCATCGTGAAATACGAGATCAGCGACGTCGCAAAGGCAACCTTTCCCGTGCCGGAGGGCTGCAGGATTCTCGATACATACGGAAACGTGATCAGCGGAAAAACAACGAACGATGCGGTCAGAACCGCGTTCATGAAAAAGTTTTTCTTCAGAGATGGACTACTGGTCATATTCGGTATCCGCTGTATCAGAATAGGACGCAGAGACGGGAACAGCCGCCTCAGTGTGTCCGCTCATTTTTACGCTCCAGCCGTCAGAAACTGCCTTCACCTCACCAAGTCTTGTGAGGTAGGTCTTCACATTGTTCTCCCGCAGCACTTCCAGCGTCTTCTCCGACTCTCTCTCCTCGTCCGAGGAAGTGATCACCGCCTCAGCCGGCTGCGCAGACACAATCAGGTCATCGCTCCTGCTGCACTTTCTTCCGTGATGAGGCATCTTGATCACATCGCAGCGGAGATTTCTCCCGTCGTTGAGGAGCTCCTCGATCCGCTCCTTTTCAATATCGCCCGTGAAAAGAAATGCGTTGTGGCCATTCTGCGCCCGGATGACAAGAGAGGAGTTGTTGCTCTCATCATTGTCATACTCGCGCAGATCCGGCGGATAAACGCTGTATTCGATGCCGCCGTACTGCATCCGCACGCCCTCCCCGCCAGAGGCATCTTCTGCCAGAATTTCCTGCGCGGTATAGCCCTTGTCCGCCATTGCCTGATAGAACGCATCAATCTCATCAGAATCCTTGCTCTGATAGGTCACGAAAATATTCTGCACGTCGAAATTCCGAATCACCTCGGCAGCGCCGCCCACATGGTCCTGGTCGAAATGCGTGATATAAAGAGCATCTATAGAGGTGCATCCCATCTTTCTCAGTTCGCTGACCACCTGACTTGCTGTGTCTGCCGAGCCGGTGTCGATCATGACAAAGGATGAGCTGTTCTGCAGCGTGATGGCATCCGCCTTCCCTACATCCATATAGGTGATGACAAGTGTATTTGCGTATCCCCCTGCCTGTCCGGAATTGCCGGAAGTCTCTGCAGCCCCGGCAGCGGGGAACGAAGACGAAGCGCCTTCCCCGCCGCCTGTACATCCTGTAACTCCTGCAAGAAGAAGAAAGGAGAACATCACTGCCCCTCCCTTTTCTCTTCTTAAGGATCTTCTTTTTCTGTTCCGGTAGTTCATGCGCACTCTCCGTGTACCCTTCAGCTGTTCAGCATGGTGTAAATGTCCGAGGCAATCCGGCATGCCTCCGGAACCTTTCTTTCATCTCTGAGATCACCTTCGAGTTCCACGTCGAAGCACCGGTCGCCTAGCTCCAGAAGAAAGTCCTCGTCTATATCTTCAAGCTCTCCGCCGACGCTTGCCTCATCATAATGAAGTACCTCTGTCAGAAAACGGATCTGTTCCCCGGTAAACCTCATGATGTTATCCTCTCCTCTTTCCGGAACTGTGGTCAGTCCGCATATAGCATACAGAAAGCCTGCACTCCCTCGCGCCGCTCATTCCGTACACACAGTGCCGCACAGCATCTGCCGGGCAAAGAAAGAGAAGGCAGCGCCTTACGATTGTAAAACGCCGCCCCCTCATCAATGCAGTTCAGTGCAGACATCCTTCCTTATCAGTCAAGAGTATCTTCCTCATTGTCCTCTTTCTTTCTGGTCAGGAAAGAAGGAATGGTGATGTTGCTGGTATCCGTTGTCGCATGGATGCTGCCCGGATTGAAGCGGGGTCTCTCCTGCTGAGGCTGTGCATTGCCGGCAGGTGTCTGCTGGCTGTAGCCTCTTCCGCTCTCTCTTCCGTAGTTATCTCCGGACTGGGATCTGTAATTCTCCTCGCTCTGCCGGCCGTAACCGCCCTGCGGTGCAGAATACCCCCTGCGCTCCTGACTGTAGCCGCCTGCATTCGTATAGCCGCCCTGGGCCTGATATCCGCCCTGCGGTGCGTAGCCGCCGCGCTGGGTGCCGTAGCCGCCCTGCTGGCCATATGCAGTGTTCTGATTCTGGCTGTAGTTCTGGCGGGGTGCTGCATAACCTCCCTGGGCCTGGTATCCGCCCTGCGGTGCATATCCGCCCTGCTGGCCGTATCCGCGCGCGAAGCCACCCTCCTGAGAAGCATTGTTCTGTGCCTGCGGATTGAAAGGCCGTCTGTTCTCAAAAGGATTCTGCTGCTTTTTCTTCTTCGAATCATCGATGCCTGTAGCAATGACGGTAACTGTGCAGGAATCTGCATCAGACTCATCGTACTTCGCACCGAAAATAACGTTGATGTCGTCGCCCGTCTGCTCGCGGACATAAGATGCTGCATCGTTCGCATCGAACAGGGAGACATCGCCGGAGATATTCAGAATGATATCCGTAGCACCGTCAATCGTCGTCTCAAGAAGAGGAGACTCAACGGCCATCTTGACAGCCTGTGTTGCCTTGTCATCGCCCTTGCCGTAGCCGATGCCGACATGGGCAAGGCCCTTGTTGCGCATGACTGTCTGTACGTCTGCAAAATCGAGGTTGATGACGGCAGGTACATTGATCAGGTCTGTGATGCCCTGAACGGCCTGCTGAAGAACTTCATCCGCCTTCTTAAGCGCCTCGGGGAGATTCGTTCTGCGGTCCATGATCTCGAGGAGCCTGTCGTTGGGAATGACGATCAGCGTATCCACGTTGGGCTTGATGTTCTCGATGCCGCCGAGCGCCTTCTGCATTCTGGCCTTTGCCTCGAAGCTGAAGGGCTTCGTCACAACGCCTACAGTCAGGATGCCCTGATCCTTGGCGAGCTTGGCTACAACAGGTGCTGCACCGGTTCCTGTGCCGCCGCCCATGCCGCAGGTGACGAATACCATGTCTGCCCCCTTGAGTGCTGCGGAAATCTCCTCAGAGCTCTCCTCCGCAGCCTTCTTGCCCACCTCAGGGTTGGCACCTGCGCCGAGACCTCTGGTAAGCTTCTGGCCGATCTGCAGGAGCTTAGGTGCCTTGCATCTCTGCAGGGCCTGCAGATCAGTATTGACGCCGATGAATTCAACACCGCTGATCTCCTGCTCGACCATTCTGTTCACGGCATTATTGCCGGCTCCGCCAACGCCTACTACGATAATCTTGCAGGCGGTTTCATTCTCATCCGTTTTGATCTCTAGCACGGTTTGTGCCTCCTCTTATGTATATAATTGCAGATTGTAAATGCGTAAATACAATGAAGTCTTCAGCCTATACCCGTTAATAATACAATCCCTTTTCACAGATTGCAACGGTCCTCATGGCATTTTACTGCTGTGCCGTGCCACCGTCAACCTCTCCGGTCTGCTGTTCTGCATTTGAGGCTTCAGCGGCGTTTTCGTCCTCCTGCGCGGCATTATTGGCATTTGCATCTCCGGCGGCGTTCTCATTCACCTGCGCGGCAGCATCGGCGTCCGCCTTGCCACCGCTCTCTCCCTCCTTGTCTGAAGAGGAAGTGCTGTTCTGTTCAGAAGACGTCGAATCCCCTGCAGAATCCGCATCCGCGCTGTCCGAAGATGACGAAGATGCTGTCTCCAGGCTGTCCGATGCGTTGTCCGAAGTAAATGTGACATAATCGGTATCTGTCGAGAAATCCGTCATATCGAGTGATCCCTTCTTCCCTTTCAGGGAAGGAAGGATTTCCTTCAGATTGGCGATCTTGTCCTCCATGTTGTCGCTTCCGCCAAGAATCGCCCGCACATCACCGAAATACAGCGTCATGTTTCCCGACGCATCAAAATAGATGTGGTCGGCTTCCAGCCCGTGTTTTTTCAGCGTCTGTGTGACATCGAGAATTTGCTGGAAGACGCCGGCGTCCTTCACAGGAAGCTTCCGGTTCAGCACAATGGAGGAAAAATGAAGTCCTGTGACCTCCGGTACACCCTTCACCTCCTTTGTTGAGGACTCCACGACGGTGCCGTCGCGGTCAAAATACATGTAGCCCCCAAGATAATGCACGCACCCCGCAAGGGATTTCTCATATACCTTGATGGCGATTGAATCATGAGACCTTATATCGACATCCATGGATTCCACAAACGGAACGCCGGTGACAGGCTTGTTCCGGTATTTTGCGCTCAGCACAAGGGAGTTGTCCCCGAGGAATCCGTTCATGACGATGGACTCAATCTGTTCCTTTGAGTAGTGTGTTGCACCGCTCACCTCGACGTGCCTGACCTTGAAAAACATATACAGAAAGCCTGCCATTCCAAAAAGTGCCAGAACAACAGACAGCACCGCCATCCGGATCAGGAGCCTGCGCCTTCTTACCCTCGCCTCTATTCCGGCGCGGATGTCCGCAGCCGTAGAGGGTTTTTCCTCTGATAGTTTCCTGCGGAAAAATGGAAGGCCCCGCGGTGCAGGCAGATCCTCACCGTCGTCCGGAAGGAGCGAGAAGAACGTGTGGTCATCCTCATCCTCCTCATCGACGATGCCGCTGTCAGCGGGGTAGAGATCATCGCCGTAGAGGGAATCCGTGCCGGAATCCTCTCTGTCAGATCTTTTCCTTGTGAACAGCCGGAATCCTCTCCGATGCGCCTCTTCCGGAAGGTTATCGTCCTCATAGAGGTCTCCGCTCTCTTCGGGATCCGGCCCGTCTCTGTCCAAAGGGCCGTCCTCCTCATGCAGAAAAATCAGGTCATCATCCTGTCCTTCAGGTTCTTCGCTGTCAAAAGAATACAGCTCATCGCTCTGCGAACGGAGGTATTCCTCTTCGTCATCAGACCCGCGCGCTGGTCCTCCTGCGCCTTTCCTCCTCCGTCTGAAAATACTCATGTCTCCCCCGCTGCCTTCCGGCGGATGCTTCGGGAGACACTCAGCACAAGTCCCATCTCCGCGAGAAGGAGCAGGACGGAAGTACCTCCGTAACTGATAAAGGGGAGCGAAATGCCGGTATTCGGAATTGTGTTGGTGACGACAGCGATGTTGAGGATCACCTGCACGGAAATCTGGATCATGACACCGCTTGCGATCATCCCTCCGAACATATCAGATGCGTTTCCGGCGATGATCATGATGCGCCAGCAGAGGATCACGAACATAATGATGATGGAGACTGCGCCGAACAGCCCCAGCTCCTCACAGATGATGGAGAAAATCATGTCGTTCTGAGCCTCGGGAATATAGCCGAGCTTCTGCATGCTCTGTCCAAGGCCCTTGCCGAAAATTCCTCCTGATCCGATGCCGTAGAGCGCCTGCAGCGTCTGGAAGCCCACGCCGTCTGCGTAGGCCGCGGGATCCACCCACGCCTTCAGCCTGCCTTTGCGGAAACCTGCGGGGCCGATGCCGTGCAGTGCCATATAGACAGCCGCTGCCGCCAGCAGTACAACCCCTCCTGCGAGCAGAAAATAAGGCCAGTACTTCCTGCTCGCAATAAAAATCATCCCCATGCCGATGGAGGCCACGATGATCGCGGAACTGAGGTTGTTCGTGATCTTATAAATAAGTGCTGCCTGAAGGGCTGCGGGGGCAATGGCCTTGAACATGCCCTTCAGTGTGCCAAGATCTGCCGAGCGCATCCGCTCCAGAATGACGGCAGTCAGCAGAATGACTGTAATCTTAGAGATCTCCGCCGGCTGTATGGAAATTGGTCCGAGATAAATCCATCTCTTTGCGCCGTTTCTGGTGACACCCACCACAGAGACAAGGGCCACAAGCACAGCTGAGCCGGCGTATGCCAGCCCTGCAATTTTCTTCCATCTGTGATAGTCAATGTTTGCGACGATCACCATCAGCACTAATCCTGCGGCCGTTGCGCCTGCCTGGTGACGGAAATAATAAAAAGAATCACCGTTAAAATCCAGAGCTGACTCATAGGAGCTCGTCGAGAGCAGCATGATCAGTCCAAAGGCCACCAGGAAAATAATGATGAGATACAGCGAATAATCCTGTGCAGCTGAAGGCATCCTTTTTCTCTCTGACACAAGATGTGCCCGTGCGGGTCTCCCCGCGCTCCTCCGGCCGGATCTGCGCAGATCTCTGTTCCCTGACTGTCTGTCCGCGCGCCGCTCGGGCAGATTAGTTCCGGAAGGTCTGTTCAGGTTTCTCTCCAGAGCGGCTCTCCCCGTAGATCTGCCAGAGCGCCGCTCAGGGTAATTCCGGCCCGCGCGTACTCTTCTTCTCTGTGCAGTTGTCAGACGTGCGGTCTGCAGTTCAGTCATACCCGTCAGTACCTTTCGTCCAGATCACCAAAGACCCAGAAGAGCAATGGATGAGAGTATCACGGTCACAATTGTGAAAACAGCGACCACCCGCACCTCACTCCATCCCCCGAGTTCAAAGTGATGATGAATGGGCGTCATGCGGAAAATCCTCTTGCCATGCGTTGCCTTAAAATAAGTCACCTGAATGATGACGGAGACGATCTCAATAACATAGATGAACCCGACAATCGGTATAAAAAGGGGAAGCTGCAGGACATAAGCCATGCCGGTGATAAAGCCGCCGAGGGCAAGGGATCCCGTATCTCCCATGAAGACCTTTGCGGGATAGGCGTTATAGAGAAGAAACCCAAGGAGCGCACCGATCATAGCGCCGCCTGCGGCGCTCACACCGCTCCCTGCCATTAACGCGGCGATTGTAAAGAACAGCGTCGTTCCCACTGTCACGCAGCTGGCCAGTCCGTCCACGCCGTCCGTGAAATTCGTCCCGTTCACGGTCGCAACAGCAATGAAAACGAGCGCAGGGAATGACAGAATACCGAGGCGAAGGTAATGCCCTGCGAAAAACGGTATTTTCATATCGAGGTCAATGCCGCTGAAGTGAACAACGAGAAGACCGAATACGATGGAGATGATGATCTGGAAGAGCATCTTCTGCTTCACGGACAGACCATCGCTCCTCCTCTTCTTCACCTTGATGTAGTCGTCGGTAAATCCCACAATGCCAAAGCCTAGCGTCAGAAAGAGAACCGGAATCACGTCCCGATCCTTTACGGAGTACAGCAGGCAGGCCACGGTGAGGCCTGCCAGGATCATAAGACCGCCCATATTGGGTGTGCCCGTCTTCTTCAGATGGCTCTTCGGGCCTACCGCACGCTCAGTCTGCTCCGCCTTCAGCTTAATCAGCTCAGGGATCAGAAAATGCCCCGATACCGCGCTGACCGCAAAAGCGATCAGCATGGGAAATATTACATTGCTCATCTCTGCTGTTGTCATCCTGCCTTCAGGTCCCCTCTCCCCTTACTGTTATTGTCAGGTACCGCTAAAGCGCCTCAGTCCTGCTGCGCATCGGCTCCTGCTGTGTTCGTCCCGGTTCCATTCGTGCCATCAACGGCTCCGTCGGCATTCGCGCCTGTGCCGTCCGTGTTCGTGCCGGTTCCTGTCGTATTGGCGCCGGTTCCATCCGTGCCCGTACCAGTCGTATTGCTGCCGGTGCCGTCCGCATTGGTACCTGTCGTGCCAGTCCCGTCAGCGTTTCCGCCAGTCAAATCGGTGCCGTCCGCATTGGTGCCATCGGCTCCCGTACCTGTCGGGTCTGTTCCCTCTGACGAGGACGTGCCGCTCACGGCATCCGCACCGCCGGCAGCCTTGCCGTCCTGGTCCCCCATCGTGGTGTCCTCATAGACATATCCGCTCTCAGGGTCAATGAGCTTGCCGGTGCCGGGCTCAATATAGTAGCCCGTCTTCTCATCCACGGGATAGCTCTTCCATACCGGCGTCTGGGAAGCCGCCGTGTCCGGCACACCGTCGCCGTCCGTGTCGATCAGCGTGCTCTTCTTCGTCTGCGTGAAGTCAGTTGCACCCGCCTTCGGCTTATCAGAGTCCACAACGCCGTCGTTATCCGTATCGTACAGATCTGCCTTGCCATCGCCGTCCGTATCAACAGCATCCGTGATGCCGTCACCGTTCGAATCGACAGCAGTATCAGCCTTGCCGTCGCCATCTCCGTCCACCGCATCCATCACGCCGTCGCCGTCCGTATCAAGGTTGTCCTTGATCGCTACAGGGAGCTGCGAAATGGTATCTGCACTGTACGCCAGCGTATCCTCAAGGTTCATCTGCTCGAGCTCCTTCTTCTCCTCATCGGAGAGAGGCTCAGTCATGTAAATATTCAGATAAGGAAGAACTTCTGTCAATATCTTCCGGACGATTCTGGTCGCATATTTTGCATCATCCTGAGGATGGGTGTTGGCTCTGTCCACAACGACATAAATGGCAATCTTCGGATCATCTGCCGGTGCGTACCCCATGAAGGATACCACATATTCGCCGTTTCCTCTCGGAATTGTCTCCGCAGTTCCCGTTTTTCCGCCGATCATGTAGCCGGCAGGCCTTGCTGTGTGGCCGGTTCCGTTCTCGCCGGCGACAACGGCCAGCGTTGCCTCTCTTATCTTGGCAGATGTCGCCTCGGAGACAGTCTTGCGCAGGAGCCTCGGCTCAATATTCTTCACCGTAGAGCCGCCCGATGTCGTGATCTTCTTCACCAGATGGGGCTGCCAGTAGTTGCCTCCGTTGATAAGAGACGAGAAGCCGGCGATCATCTGAATCATGGTTGTATCAAAGTTCTGACCGAACGAATTCGTGGCGAGGTCCGTCTCCGTCATCTTGTCCTTATCGATCAGAAGCGTATCGGTGCGGGCCTCTTTTGCGAGGTCGATGTTTGTTTTCAGTCCGAAGCCGAAAATATGCTGGAACTTGCAGAAGTTGTCGATTCCTGTCGTGAGCGCCATCTGCATGAGGGCGACGTTGCAGGATCTCTCGATTGCCTGATCGACGGTGAGCTCGCCGTCGCCGCCGTTCGCGTAACTGTGGCACTTGATCTGCCAGCCGCCGACTTCAAGGGAGCCGTCACAGAAATAGGTCTCATTCCCCGTGAGCTTGCCGGACTCAAGGCCGGCCGCCAGCGTGAAAGGCTTGGCGACGGAACCCGGCTCGTAATAATCGGAAATGCAGAAATTCCGCCAGAGGTAGTTCAGGTATCTGGACTTCTCCTCGTCCGTCGTGAGGGCGTCCACATCCGCCTGCGTCATGTACTCGTCCGTCGGCGCATCCTTGTCGTCGAGCTTAGGCAGACCCACAACCCGCGACATATCATACGGGTTATTCAGGTCGAAGTTCGGGTAGCTCGCCATGCCGAGAATATCGCCGTTTGTGACATCCTCGATGATGCAGCCGACGTTGTTCGCACCGTAGCCGTTATGTGCGCCGTCCTGATAGGTGTCGTTGAACTCCTGCAGGTATTTATCTATGATGCTCTGAATGTTCGCATCGAGGGTCAGCACAAGATTGTCGCCGTCCGTCGGCTCCACCGTTGTGCGCTCAAGATTCGAGGAGTCGTTCAGATAGCCGTACTCGCGCCCCGGCGTGCCGTTCAGGATATCATTGTAATACTCCTCAAGGCCGAAGTTTCCTTCATTGCTCGTGTTGGCAAAGCCGATGACGTGGCTCGCCATCGTCTTCTCAGGGTAGCTCCGGATATAGGCAGGCTCAAAAGTGATGCCCTGAATATTGCTGTATTCCGTCACCTTCTCCTGCGCTGCCTTCTGCTCCTTCTGAAGAGCTGCATAGCTGGCGTCGCTCTTGTCCATGGAAGCGAGCTGCTTATTCAGCTCCTTGAGCTTCTTGGAGGCATCGGAGATCTCCTTATCGTAAGTCTTTTTATCGTCATAAGAGAAATTCTTTTTGACAATATAGTACCGGTTGTCCGGATTGTCCTTGACATACGCCTCCATCTTGGAGCGGTCAAAGCCCAGCCGCTCAAGGGCATTCAGCGTCGGCTCATAGTAGGAACTGACGCCCTTGTCATTCTTCGGGCCGTGGTTGATCTGGTAGGAGTCGATGACAATGTTGTAGACAAGGGTGCTCGTCGCAAGGACTGTTCCTTTTGCGTCCGTGATTGCGCCGCGCTTAAAAGGGATCTCTCTGGAGTCATAGGACTGCTGGGAGAGAACCTGCTTGGTGTAATCCGCGCCGTTGTTGTAATTGATCATGCACAGACGGACAATTAATACGCCAAAAGCCAGCAGTACCAGAAAATACAGTACCACCAGCTTTTTCTGCATTCGATCAATGAATAATCTTGGGCCGTGCCGCCCGTTTTTTTTATGCATCATGAGAAGATTTTAATTGCTCTTTCCGGAAATGTCTATCTTCTGTCAGCCGCTCTCTCCGGGATTTCTGCTCCCGGCCGGAAATTGGAACTGTCCTGTCACTTGCTGCTACCGGAATTGTCCACTTCCTGTACCTGATGGACATAGTCCGAGCTGTCGCTCTCGTAATTCACCACCTGGTCCTTGTCGGCATAGGTCATGCCAAGGTCCTTGATCGCGCGGTATTTGATGTCATCCAGGCTGATGGAGGAATTGATCTCATTGAGCGTCTGGTCGTTCTGTGTCTTCAGATCAGAGAGCTGAGACTCCAGTGTTGCCACCTGTCTTGTCTCATGAATAACAGCATACTCAAGGCTCACATAGCCGATGAGAACTGCGCTGAGCGCGATAATCATCACAGCAAAGCCGGCCATTGCGGCGAAGCTGATGTGCCTCGGACGGGCCTGTGTCTTAGCGCGCTCGCGCGGATTCTGTGCGCCTGCATACTGGGACCTATGACCGCTCCTTCTCTCCCTGTAGGGCTCAGGCTCATAATCCGGCACGAGGGCAGGTGCCTCCGAGCCGTAGTAGTAATAGTCATTGTAGCGGTTATGGCCGCGGCTCCCCGCCGCCGTTCTGCCGGATCTGTATCCGCCGCGATAATCGAGGTCATCCGAATCGTATTCTCTTGTCTGTGCGTATCTCCCCATAGCCGCAATCCTCTTCTGATCATCCCTGCAGGATCCCTGCAGCCTTTCCCTCATGCTTTATTGAAAAATCTTCCAGATTTCCGGAAGCCGGCACAAATCTCTCACCGATGCCCTGTTCTGACAATAACGACCTAGCGTTTTGTCTTATCCCCAGGTTCTGTTCCTATGCCCTTACCTTCTCGAATACGCGGAGCTTGGCGCTCGCGCTCCTCGGGTTCTCCTTCTCCTCTTCTGCGGAAGGGAGAATCGGCTTCTTCGTGATCACAGTGCCCTTGGATTTCTTCCCGCACACACAGACCGGAAATTCCGGCGGACATGTGCACGGATTCTCATTCCTTCGAAAAGCATTCTTCACGATCCGGTCCTCAAGCGACTGGAAAGTGATGATGCAAAGGCGTCCACCCGGTGCCAGCAGATCAATGAATTTATCTATGGAATCCTGCAGGACATCCAGCTCCCTGTTGCAGGCGATGCGCACCGCCTGGAATGTTCTCTTGCAGGGATTTCCTCCCTTGCTCTGCATCTTCATCGGGATGCTCGCCCGGATAATCCGCACCAGCTCGCCTGTCGTCTCAAGCGGTTTCTTCTCCCGCTCCGCGACAATGTTCGCAGCGATCCTCGCCGCACATTTTTCCTCGCCGTACTCGCGAAGGATCCTGGTCAGTTCGTCCTGTGACCAGGTGTTGAGGATCGTCTTTGCGGAGATCCTGGACTCCTGATCCATCCGCATATCCAGCGGCTCATCCTGGTTATAAGAGAAACCTCTCTCCGGATTGTCCAGCTGATAGGAGGAGACGCCGAGATCGAGGAGGATGCCGTTCACCTGCGGGATCTGCAGCTGCTGCAGGATCTCAGGGATATTCTCATAATTGTTGTGAACGATGGTTACGCGGTCTTTGAACTCTGACAGATGTTCTGTTGCCGCCCGGATCGCATCCATATCCTGATCCACACCGATGAGGCGGCCGCCCTCTGTGAGCCTGCTGGCAATCTCATGAGAGTGCCCCGCTCCGCCGAGCGTCCCATCGACATAGATGCCGTCCGGCTGGATATTCAGATTGTCGATGGTCTCATGAAAGAGAACCGGTATGTGTCGGAATTCCATAACTCTTTAAAAATCAGAACTGATAGCCGCTCTCGAACAGTCTCTTTGCTGCCGCCTTGATGTCCTTCTTCGTGACGGCTGCCTCGTGTGCATCGAATGCCGCCTCATCCCACAGCTCCGCCCTGTCAATACGGCCGACAAAAACGACATTCCGGTCAATCCCCGCCGCCTTTCGCAGCTGCTGGGGAAGAATGATTCTTCCCTGTCTGTCGATCTCCACTTCCAGGGTTCTGCTGCCGTAGTAGCGGATCAGCTCGATTGCATCTTCATTCGTGTTCGTGGGAAGACTCTTTAACTTGTCCATAAAGAGCTTCCAGTCATCCATGGTGTAAATGAGGAGACAGTCGTCGGTACCCTCGCCGATCATAAACCGGCTCCCGAGGATATCTCTGAATCTGGACGGCACGCTCAGTCTGCCCTTTGCATCCAGCGTGTGCCGGTAAATTCCATTGAAGCTGCCTTCCATCTCTTTCCCATCCGGTGACTCTTAACCCACTTTTCATCCATCTTGTGGTGAAAATATGGTACTTCATCCCACTCGATACCACAATAATACCCCAGTACCATGTGAATCGCAAGATTCTTGTCAAGGATTCAGACTTGAATCGAGTAGGAGGCGACAAGCGCCTCCTCTCGATGTCGCGGTGGTCTCGCCTCCGGCTCGGTCCGTTCCAGACGCGTGCCACTGGCACGCAGAACCGTCAGAAGGCATCTCATGCGAGCATGGATGCCTCCTTCCTCGCTACTACGCGCACAAAATGAAAGGCCCCTGTCGGCGTTTGCCGGCAGGAGCCTGTAAAATCTCAAATATGGATAATATGTGGTTTTTTATCCCACATCGCTGTTCTTATCGTCGGGATTCTGCGGATGATCAGCGGAATCTGTGGGATCTGCTGGTGAGGGGATGGGATTTGAAGCGTCTTCTTTGTTGTCAGGATCTTTTGCTTCCTTCTCCTCCAAATCCTGATCGCCCGCACCTGCGTTACCGTCTGAAGAAGCTGCGGTGACAGATTGTGCCGCCGGCAAATGCCTGATGTTCCAGAAGATGAAGATGAGCGATACGCCGATCATGATCACACTGAAAACAATAGAGACCGGAATATGCGTCTCTCCGATATAGAGCTGATCCGTGCGGATGTATTCGATCCATGCGCGGCCGATGCCATACCCAAGAAAATAAAGTGCTGTGATCTCGCCGTCGAACTTCTTGTGCTTCAGGACAAGAAGGAGAATGATCAGAATGCCCAGATTCCACAGTCCCTCATAGAGAAATGTCGGATGTACCTGAATGTAGTTGGTGCCGTCCGCGATGTGGGCTGCGACCTGCTCCGTGATGTCTCTCTGCCGCACCATTTCCACGGGAAGGCGCATCGCGAAGAGGCTGTCCGTGTAGCCGCCGAATACTTCGCGGTTGAAGAAATTCCCCCATCTGCCGATGATCTGTCCGGCAAGAAGGCCGTAGGCCGCCGTGTCGAGCAGGCAGAATGTCTTCACCTTTTTGTGCCGGCAGTAAAGAATGATCACGATCACATCTGCGATGATGCCGCCGTAGATGGCCAGTCCGCCGCCGCGGAGATTAAAAATCTGCAGGAGGTTGTCCTTATAAGCATCGAAGAAAAAGATGACGTAATAGATTCTTGCACCGACAATAGCAAAGACGATCAGCCAGATGGAGATGTCCCAAATGGTATCAGGTGCAATTCCGTTAGCCTTTGCCATATGTGCTGAGAGAGTCAGACCCACCAGCATGGCCGTGGCAATCATGATGCCGTACATTGCGATAGTGAAAGGGCCAATCTGCAGTGTTTTCGGAACGTTATGAAGATAAATACCAAGGTGCGGAAACGCTATATCCATGGCACCCATGAGGTTCGGCATATGATGACTTCCCTTCGTAAAATATGATCAGGCTGAATTTGCGGCGTTTGCCGAATCGCGTGGTTCTCCGCCTTGCCATCTATACATTGAATCTGAATAAGCATACATCGCCGTCCTGGATGACGTAGTCCTTGCCTTCGACAGCAACAAGACCTTTGTCGCGGGCAGCTGCGAGGGATCCCTCTTCCAGGAGTGTCTTCCAATTGACTACCTCGGCGCGGATAAAGCCTCTCTCCATATCGGAGTGAACCTTGCCGGCTGCCTGTGGTGCCTTAGTACCGATCTTAATCGTCCAGGCTCTCGTCTCATCCTCGCCTGCCGTGAGGAAGCTCATCAATCCAAGGGTGCGGTAGGACGCCTTGATCAGCTTGTCCAGACCGGACTCCTTAATGCCCAGATCATCGAGAAAGGCCTTCTTCTCATCGTCCCCGAGCTCGGAGATCTCCGCCTCCATCTCGGCGCAGAGAACGAACGCCTCGCTTCCATTCTCCTTCGCATAGGCGCGTACCTTCTGTACGCCCTCATTGGATGCGCCGTCGTCTGCAATATCGTCCTCGGAGACATTGCAGGCGTAGATAACCGGCTTCCATGTCAGCAGCTGATAGCCATTCATCAGCTTGATCTCTTCCTCGTCGTCGAGCTTCAGTGCGGATGCGGGCTTGTTGTCTTCGAGCACAGCCTGCACACGCTTCAGCAGGTCCAGCTCTTTGGCGGCATCCTTGTCCATGCGGGCAGTCTTGGCGACCTTGGAAATTCTTCTCTCCAGAACATCAAGGTCAGCGAAGATCAACTCGAGGTTAATGGTCTCAATATCGCGCATCGGATCGATGGAGCCGTCTACATGGGTGATGTTGGGATCCTCGAAGCAGCGGACTACATGCACAATCGCATCGCACTCCCGAATATTCGCAAGAAACTGGTTGCCGAGGCCCTCGCCCTTGGACGCACCTTTTACGAGACCTGCAATGTCGACGAATTCGATGACGGCAGGCGTTATTTTCTTGGAATGGTACATCTCGCCCAGCTTCTGGATTCGCTCATCCGGAACGGCTACGACGCCGACATTGGGATTAATGGTGCAGAACGGATAATTGGCAACATCTGCGCCGGCCTTTGTCAGTGAATTGAACAGTGTGCTCTTGCCCACGTTGGGAAGTCCAACGATACCTAGTTTCATAATCCTCTATATCTCCTTAAAAAACCTTATTTTACGGGCTTTTTGAAGAAAGCCCCATGACCGGGTGCCAAATCGGGTGCCGCGGCTGTTAAATGCGCTTCCGGGGCCACACAACTTTTAAGGCGTCAGTCATCAGTTCAATTTGCGGCTTCCTATATAAAAATAGAAGCCCAAATCAGCGTTAATATTATAGATGACTGAAGGCTTCATTACAATGTTATTTCATTTACAGGGTTTCCCTGCTATGTAAAACAAGGGGCCGATGCGTTCTGCTTTTTCAGATTTCTACATGATCAGTTAAGATGTCTGATCTTTTTCATCATGCCGATCCCCATGTACGATCCTGCTATATCACTGAGAGCATCTGCCTATAATCGTATTGCCGACAAATCTATATAGAAATGAAAAAAAGACGAACCGCCGAGCGGACATACAACTTACGTCCGCACAACAATTCGCCTTGATTTATTAAATCGAGAATTGAAATTGAATAGGATAGACTTGCCCTCTCTTCTGTCTGCCTGTCTGTACAGATTCTACGCGTAGCATAAAAAGGAGCCGGTCTCACGGCTCCTCGCATTACATGGTCAATATGCAGATGAAGTAAATGAGACTTTCACACTGGCGTCAGAAGAAGATCTCCGCTTAAGCTCAATTCTCCACTTACAGCCACACACTAAGTCACTCCCTCGTCCCCAGCAGATTCTCCACCAGCGCAGGAATCTGCGCATAATCCGACTCATCCGGATTCCAGAGCGAGCGCACAGCATGATCCTCCTTCGCGAAGTACTTCTCGAGATCAAGGCTTTTATTCTTTGCCGTGACGCTGATCCTGTCGTGCCCGCCGGAGCAACAACACAGACTATATGTATATATGCTATGACGTATTTGATCGCTCCGCCGGCGCGCCGCAGTGCGGACACTTTCTCTCGCCGAGGACATAGATGCCGCCGCAGTACGGACAGGTGACGGTTTTGGGCTCCACGTCACCCTCGTCCATTTTTACTTTGAAATGAATCTCACGGTAGCCCTTCTCCCGCATTTGGGACGAGACCGTCTTCTTTTTAAAAAGCGGCAAAAAAATCCACACGACCTGCAGAATGATGATCCAGCCAAAGATAAAATTCACATCCAGCTGCAGATGGGAGCTGTCACTGTTTAGCTGTGTGAGCGCATGGACAAACGCCCCGCCATAGGTATACCGTGATGAGGCCCAGAGCGAACTTGTGAGGTTGCTGTTGAATTTGTCCGCAATTTTTTTCGTCAGACGCCTGTCTGTGTTGTCCCCCTGGACGCCCTCAAATCTCCATGTGCTGCCGTCCTTCGCGTCCTCGAAGACGATCAGCCAGTGATTCTCGTCCTCCCACAGATTGACATATCGCCAGTATGCATAATTATAGAGGGAATCCTTATTCGCGGCTTTCACTGCCTTGGGGCTGACCGTCTCAATGCGCGTCCTGATCCCGGTTTTCTTGTAGTACTGCCAGATCTGCCCCTCGATCTCCCTCTTCTCGTCGGCAGAAAAACTCCCCTGCCGGTCCGAGATCATCACCCAGGACGCGTTCGGATCAACCATCGTCACCGTGCCAAAATGGGATGAAGCAATGACCATCCGAAGACCCGAAATGATGAAAACAAGGGCGATCAGGAGGCTGATCACCGTGCCCAGTGTAAAATCCGGCTCATCTGTATAGTAGAAATCCGGCGTCCCGTGCCCATAGCGCACGAACTTCCGTGCCCCCGGAAAATACCAGATCGATCTGCGGTACGAAGGAACATATCCTCCGCTTCCCCATGGTCCTCTCCCGTATCCGCCCGAGGAACCTGATCCTCCGCCGGAGTGGCTTCCCCCTGAACTTGATCCGCCTCCTGATGAGTGTGGCATAACCTGAATTCTCCCCGTTCTGCAACTTCATTTTCCAAAATCTGCATCGCCAGATGAAGCACCAGACAGCCTTGCTGCTTCTGAGAACCTCAAACCCGCAGAGTCCCTCCAATTCTCAAAAAATATGAAGGGCTTCACACACGAGCAAGATAGACACAGACAACATCTCCTGGCAGCAGCTCACTCTGTCAGCACGCTCCCGATCAGGCCGTCCCTGACCTCATTATAATTCAGCACCGGCGCCGGATTGTCCGGATGATCCCCGATCATTTTCTCCATCCAAACCATGTCATACCATTTGCCGAACTTGTACCCACTGTCGTGGAAGCGCCCGACCATCTGATAGCCCAGATGCGCGTGAAAATCGGCGCTGTTCGTCGTCAGGTGCTCATCATTTATTTTCGGATATCCGATGCACGCATTGAGATTAAGAATGTGCATCCTCTTAAGGATCGTCTCCATCGTCTCATACAGGCGTTTCCCGACGCCGTGATGGCGGACCGAGGCATCAAGATAGATCGACGTCTCTACAGACCAGTCGTATGCCTTCCTTCCAACAAACGGACTCACATAAGCGTAGCCGATGACGCGTCCGTCCTCCACTGCGACAATATAGGGATACCTCTCCATCGTGTGCCGCATGCGTTCCCTGAATTCCTTCACGGAAGGCGCCTCCCACTCAAACGTGATCGCTGTATTGTCCACATAATATCTGTAAATCTCCACGAGCCGCGCCGCATCCTCGAGATTAGCGTTCCGGAAGGTCACCCCACCGACATTTTTATCCATTCTGACAATTCTCCTGATTTCCCTATTTTACTGTTGACGAAGGCAGACATCTGCCTTAGATTATATGACTGCGCGAAAACTTAAGGAATACGAGAAAACATCAAAAGGAAATAGCAATGGAACATAAAAAAATGATCTGCCCGAAGGCAGACTACAGAGCAGAAAACCAATATATGCAGATCGCCATCGACGAGGCGAGAGAAGGTATTTTCAATAGGGACGGCGGGCCGTTCGGCAGCTGCATCGTGAAAGATGGAAAGGTTGTCGGACAGGGCCACAACAGGGTTCTTGCGAACAACGACTCCACCTGCCACGGCGAGATCGATGCCATTCGGAATGCGGAGCAGAACCTGCAGACCTACGACCTCTCCGGCTGCGTTCTCTACACGACCGGTGAGCCCTGCCCGATGTGCCTGGCCGCCTGCATGTGGGCGAACATCGAGACCGTCTGCTACGGCTGCACCATCGAGGACAACGCCATGATCGGCTTCCGGGACAAGAAGTTCGACGCCATGTTCGGCGGGCGCGGCGCCTTTACACACTATCTGAAGAGGATCGACAGGGACAGCTGCCGCAAACTGTTCGGGGAATACGCATCTCTGAACGCAAAAAAGTACTGAGGAATCTCTTTATGCAGCTTGCGCCGCTGAACGCAAGGAAAAAGTCCGTGCTTGTTAAACTCCTTCACTCACTTTAAGGATGAAAAAAGGACGCCTTAATTTTCCTTCCCGCATACATAAACGGCCGATACAGCAGCAGGCAGATAAAGAAGTTGCTGATGCCGTGTGCAATGTCGTACGGGATACCGGAGACCCACCAGGTGAACATCAGGTACGGTCCTCCGATGAAGAGATAGACGATCGAACAGAGCGCACCGAACGAGAGGCCGAAGAATCCGGAGAGGAAGCTGTAGAACAGGACCCCCGCATGGTGCCGCACCGCATAAGTGATGAGAATGAGGGCCGGCCACACATACAGGTACATGATGACCCACGCCTGCGGCCCCCACCACACCGTTTCCAGTGCCGTGAAGGCAAAGGCGCACAGTAGGACCTTCCACCCATACAGCAGCGTGAAAATAATGAACAGGAACGTCACCATCTCGACGTTAGGAATGGCCTGCAAGGCGAATTTGACAGCCTCCAGCATCGCAGTCATCATGCCAAGAACGGCGATGTCACGGACGGTCAGATGTGCTTTCATTTTGTGTACACGAGCTGATAGTCGTCGCCGTCAGTCACGGGCTGCTGATCCGCGCCGTACTGCCCCATCTCTCCGTTCACCTTGATGGCCCAGTACGCGCCGTCCTTGCTGTAGTCCGCTGTCACACCATTCACTGTGTCAATATAAAGGCCGTAGCTGCTCTGCGAGCCGCTGTAGGAAAAATCTCCCTCATCCTGCAGTTCATCGAGAATTCCGGAGAGATACTCCGCGTCTGTCCTTCCCTTGTAGTCCTTCTCCTGCCCCTTGTCATCGATCACTTCAAGTGTGTAGGCCTTCTCGCCCTGTGCAGCTCTCGGTGCGAAATGACAGTACACAATAAGGAGTGCTATAATCGCCAGCACACCGCAGACAATTGCTGCTATTAGTTTTTTCTTATTCTGAATAGTCTTCATAATAACCTTTCCCCTCATATATCCGAATTGTCATCATTCCCCGAACACGGAATCCGCATACCGGACCGTCGCCATGGCGTCTTTTCCATAAGCATCGGCGCCAATCTTGTCCGCATATTCCTGCGTCATCACCGCGCCGCCGACCACAACCCTGCAGTCCGGCTTCTTCTCCCGGAGAAGGTGGATCGTCTCCTCCATGCTGACGACAGTGGTGGTCATCAGTGCGGAAAGGCCGACGAGCTTAATATCCTCCTTCACCGCTGTATCAACAATCGTCTCCGGCGGCACGTCGCGCCCGAGATCGATGACATCGTAGCCGTAATTTTCCAGAAGGACCTTGACAATATTCTTGCCGATGTCGTGGATATCGCCCTTGACTGTAGCAAGAATGATCCTGCCTTTGATCTTTCTGGGCTTGCCTGCCATGGATTCGCGGATGACGGCGAAGGCGGACTGGGATGCCTCCGCCGCCATCAGAAGCTGCGGAAGGAATAAAGTTCCCTTCTCAAAGCCATCGCCGACCACATTCAGAGCAGGAATCAGCTCCTCATTGATGATGTCCATTGGGTCCTCGCCGTCTGCTATCTTCTTCTGTGTGATTTGCGCGGCAGGGGCCTTCAATCCCTTCCGGATGCAGTAAGAGAGGCTGTCGGGGCCGGAGGAGGCAGCATTTCCGGCTGCGCCTGCGCCGCTTCCCGATGCCCCTGATCCTGACGCAGCACCTGCAGCTCCACCCGCAGAACCTGGAGCAGCAGCGGCGCCGGAGTCATATTTTCCATCTGCAGCAAGACCATCCGCACCCAATGCCGGCTTTGCCTTCTTCCCGCTCCCAGTAATGAGAACATCGCGATTCCCGTAACGCTCAATGTAGTGCATACACTGCGCGTCTGTCCCTGTCAGCGCCATGAAGGACGACCACGCGGCCATCATGCCCTCATTGTTGGGATTGATAATCGCGCAGGAGAGGCCACTCTGCATGGCCATTGTGAAGAATGCCATGTTGAGAAGGTTTCTCTGCGGCAGGCCGAATGAAATATTCGACACACCAAGAATCGTATTCACGCCGAGACCGTGCCGCACCTGATGGACCGTCTCGAGAGCCACTTTTGCGCTCTCCTGGTCCGAGCTGACCGTCATTGCGAGGCCGTCAATGACCAGGTCCTTCTTCTGAATGCCATATCCTGCTGCCGCGTCAATAATTTTCTCTGCGACCTTAACCCTGCCCTCCGGTGTCTGCGGAATGCCGGCTTCATCGATGCAAAGACCGGTGAGAACACCGCCGTATTTGCGCACGATCGGCATGACAGTGCGGATCTGTTCCTCCTTGCCGTTCACAGAGTTGACCATCGCCTTGCCGTTGTAGATGCGAAGTGCGCGCTCCAGCGCCTCCGGATTCGTCGTGTCGATCTGCAGCGGGACACTTGTCACCTCCTGCAGTCTGCGGACCACCTTCTCCATCATATCCGGCTCATCGATGTCCGGAATGCCGACATTCACGTCCAGAATGTCCGCGCCCGCTTCTTCCTCCTCGAGGGCAAGGTTGGCGATATAGTCGAGATCTCCCTCTTCCAGGGCCTTTTTCAGCTTCTTCTTGCCGGTCGGATTGATTCTCTCGCCGACGATGACAGGGCGCTCCCCGATCACAACGCTCTGGGAGAAGCTCGTCACCACCGTTCGGTTCTTCGCTGCGCATGCACGGAACGGCTTTTTCTTAATGGTTTTCGCAAGAAGCCTGATGTAATCCGGCGTCGTGCCGCAGCAGCCGCCCAGTACCTGTACGCCGAGGTCCGCGATCTCTTCCATATAGGAGACGAACTGCTCCGGTCCGATGTCGTACACGGTCTGTCCGTTTTCGGTGCGGGGAAGTCCCGCATTCGGATTGACGACGACAGGGATAGAGGCGACCTCCGTGATGCGCTTCACAATGGGGATCATTTCCTTGGGTCCCAGCGAGCAGTTGACGCCGAGTGCGTCGACACCAAGTCCCTCCAATAGTGCGACTGTCGAGTCGACGGAGCCGCCGGTCAGCATCTTCCCTTTCTCGTCGTATGTGGTTGTGACAAAGACAGGCAGGCTGCAGTTCTCTTTGGCCGCCAGCACAGCCGCCTTCGCCTCATAGCTGTCCGTCATTGTCTCGATGAGAACAAGGTCAGCCCCTGCAGCTGCGCCGATCCGCACGACCTCTGCAAAGAGTTCGACCGCTCTCTCAAAGGCGAGATCTCCCATCGGCTCGATCAGCTTGCCGGTGGGTCCTATGTCAAGTGCAATGTAGGCATCATCTTCACGCCCCGCTGCTGCCCTCGCCTTCTTCGCGATGTCCACAGCCGCGGTCACAATCCGCTCCAGATCATCGCCGTCCGGATATTTCAGCCGGTTTGCACCGAACGTATTCGCATTGAAAATATCGCACCCCGCGCGCAGATATCCCTCATACAGCCGTTCGATCCGGTCGGGATGCAGCAGATTCCATGTCTCCGGAAGCTCTCCGCCCTTCAGTCCCATGGACTGCAGTACTGTTCCCGTTCCGCCGTCGCAGAACAGCCACTCTTTATTCAGACGATCCATCAGTCTTTTTTTCATTTTTATTCCTCGCTGAGGCGAAATCCGCGCAGGCGGTTTCGCCGAATGCGGCAGCCGGTGCGTCAGCACCGATGCTGCTGTTTGAAAATGACGCATCGGCGTCATTTTCAAACTTTCTCCTTCTATCAGGCGGCGGTCCGGCCAGGCCATCAAAGGTGTGCGCGTATGTGATTGCCGCTTCACACGTCTTATGTTCCCCTCGTGTATGCGCAGGTCTTTCCCGATTCACACATCTTACGTCTCCCTCGCGTACGCGCAGGTACTTCTGGCTTCGCCTGTCTTACGTCTCCCTCGCGTACGCGCAGGTGCTCCTTGCATCACAGGTCTCACACCCCTCTATGATGCAGGGACGCTTTTTCTCTGAAAGGCCAATGAGCGCTGTCACCGATTTGGTCGGTGTCATGAGGAGTGAGTCCGACAGCGATACGCCAATTGTACGTGTAATTGGCAGAATACGAAAGAAATCTTTCTGATGCGCAAGCGCAAAGTCTCCATACCCCGGCGAGAAACGAGGCCTTGCATACAGGCCTCGCTTTTCGGCTTCCGCAATGATCTGTCGGTTCACCTCATTTGTGTAAGCCTCCACCATGGCAGCGCCACAGGCCTGCAGTGCTGCCGCCTTGGCCATGGACCTCACCTGTGCCCTTCGCACGAGAAGATCACAGCCAGGCCCTATGGTTGTGGCAAGAAGGACCGCCTCTGAACATCCGCGCAGATTCTTCTCGAGGTTCCTGCTGCCTGTCTCCATTCCGGCGATCATGGCAGTGCGGGCGTGCGGCACGCCCTGCCCGGTCACGGCTTGCTTGTTGTCTGCCTGCTGCAGGCTTTCTTTTCCGGCGGACGCCTTATTTTCATCTGTCCAGATGATGGGAAATGTATCCCACACCGACCTCGGCGTGCAGGCATCTTCCAACTCCGCGATGCATTCCTCTATGAGTTCCGTCATCGACGGATCCGCATGCACACCGCGAAATCCCAGATATCTTGCCGCCTCTGCGCGATTTATGTTGATGGTCAGCCAGTCACTTTTCATAGTTTGATTGCGATTGCCTTTACTCCGGCATTCTGAAGAAATCTTCCAGGTCAGCGAGACGGTGAATAATTTCTCACCTTTCGCTTCTGCCGGCTTAATCCTCGCCCTTCAGTGTCACCACCGTCATGGTATGATGAACAGCCTCAAGATATTTTCCGAAGACTTCGTCGGTGCGGAGCTTGAGACTGGAAGTGTTGATGCAGTGTTCGTGACTGGAAAACTGCGCTTTTTCCGGCCATCTCTCTCACTTCCCAAACGCGCACTGCGGATACGTGCACTCGGGGCATCCAAGGCACAGGCCCCCTTCGCCGTATGCCACAATATCCTTCTTTGCAAGGCGCACGCCCGCCGCCACCCTCGGCAGAATCAGATCGAAAACAGTTGCCTTCGCGAACATCACGCATCCGGGAAGTCCCAAAACCGGCGTTCCGTCTGCATAATAACCGACGAGCAACATCGCACCTGGCAGGACCGGCGCTCCATAAGATACAATCTGCGCGCCGCTCTTTGCAATCGCACCGGGGGTACTGTCATCCGGATCGACGCTCATGCCGCCCGTGCACAGAATGAGATCCGGCGCTGCCGCCCGCGCGCGGGCAATCGACGCAGCCACATTCGAAACGCCGTCTCCCGGCGTCTCGTGAAAAATGACGGAAATGCCGTAGTCCGCAAGCTTCCTCTCCACGATCGGTGTGAAGCTGTCCTTTATCAGGCCCTTTGCCACTTCACTCCCCGTCGTGATGATCGCTGCTGTCTTCACTGTATACGGAAGAAGGGAGAGAATCGGCTGCTCCCCCACAATCTGCTCAGCCTGCCGGATCTTCTCCTCCTCGATGACAAGAGGAATAATCCTCGTCCCGCAGAGCTTGTCGCCCTTCTTAACAGCGGTACCGCCCTTCCTCGTCGCCATCATGAGCTGATCGATGGAGTTCACTGCATTCAGCTTCTCCGTATCCACGAGAAAACACCCGTCGATCGCCGCCCGCAGCTCGATCTTTCCCTCGCTCACATCCGATGCCGTCATGTTGACGGAGCCGGCGATCCGCGCAAGCCTTGCCGCGGCGTCATTCTCATGAAGCCACCCCTCCTTCAGCTCAAAGACATATAGATTCTCCTTTCCCATGGAGAGAAGAACCGGAATGTCCTCCGCCGTCACAATGTGCCCCTTTTTGAATCTCGCGCCCTTGAACTTACCGGGAATAATCTGTGTCATATCCTGACAGAGAACCGATCCCACTGCGTCTTCTGTTCTGATGAGTTTCATTTAAGCCTCTTCTCCCACGCTTACACCAGCGGCAGCACATCCTCCGGCCGAATCCGGATCTCCACCGCATCGCCGCTCTTTAAGCCTGCCATCTCCGCGCGCGGCTTCTCCAGATAGAACACGCCGTTCCCCACTCTGACAATACCGACCGCTGTCACCGTATTCACCGAAATCCGGTCCACAACCGCGTGCAGGACATTGACAGGTGATTCATCCCCTTTTGCGCTGTCTTTGCTGAAAGGACGAGTTATAGAACCGTATCGCACCGGACTGTTGAGATCTTCAGACTTATCGTCTATGACATCCTGCACATGACTGGAAAATTTCTCCGCTTTATGGGCAATGTACACAGATGCGTCCCGGATGCCAGCAAACGCCGTCTCCACCGGCACCTCATAAGCGCTCTTCAAAACAGCATCCCACTCCGGCACAAAAAGTGCATGCGCCGAATCAGCTGCCCTCGCCCCCGCAATATTCCGATATCCAGACAGCATCGCTGCCGTCCGCGTCCTCGGATGGCTGTACATCTCCGCGGCGCTGACCTTCTTCTCATTCCGCCCGTTATCAATCCCGGACACAGAATCGCACAGGCGCAGGCACTCCTCCTGGCTGTGTGAGACAAAAATCGTCTCCATTGCGCCCTTCCGGATCACATCCGACATTTCCATCTCGAGCTGCCACTTGAGCGCATCATCCAGCGCACTGAACGGCTCATCCAAAAGAAGGAGCTCCGGATCCGACGCAAAAATCCTTGCGAGCGCGCATCTCTGCTGCTGCCCGCCGGAGAGCTCCCGCGGGTACTGGTTCATGCAGTCCTCCATATGGAAAATATGGATCTCCCGCAGCGCCCTCTCGCGCCTCTGTGCCCGGCTTCCCTCGCGAACACCTGCCATTACATTCTGCAGAACCGTCATGTGTGGAAAGAGCGCATACTGCTGGAAAAGGTAGCCGATCCTGCGCTTCTGCGGCGGCACATTGATCTTCTTCTCCGAATCAAAGAGCGTGCGTCCGTTGAGCACAATCCTTCCCTCGTCAGGCTTCATGAGCCCTGCGATGCACATGAGCGTCATGCTCTTCCCGCAGCCGGAGCTTCCAAGAAGCGCCATCACTTCGTTTTCCTCTTCTATGGAAACATCCAGGGAGAAGCCCGTAACCTTCTTTTTGATCACAGCAGAAAGGGACATGAAAACCTCTTCGAGTATATGATTTCATGAAACTGATAAAATTCCGGTCCAAAGGACCGTGCTCCTGATTTCGGGGAGATCCATCCGGATCTCCATGAAATCAATTCTTGGATATAGAGTTCGCGATCATCAGCACCACCGCCGAGATCACGAGATTCACTGCGACCCACTTATATGCAAGTGCTTCATTGTTCGTGCGCCAGAGCTGATACACCGTCGTTGAAATCGTCGCCGTTCTCCCCGGCGTATACCCCGCGATCATCGAGGTCGCGCCGTACTCACCGAGTGCTCTCGCGAACGAGAGCACCGTCCCGGCAATGATCTGCGGCCTGCATACCGGCATCCGCACGCGCCAGAAAATCCATGTATTGGATTTGCCCAGCGTCCTGCCGGCATTCGCGAGCGTCTCGTCGAAGCTCTCAAATGCGCCCCTCGCCGTCCTGTACATGAGCGGGAAAATAACGACCGCCGTCGACAGAATTGCCGAGTACCACGTCATCGTAAGGCGCACGCCAAAATGCGAGAGAAAGAAAGCACCGATTGGGTGCCTTGGCCCTACCACGCGCAGCAATAGAAAGCCGACTACCGTCGGCGGCAGAACAAGCGGGAGCGTCAGCACCACATCGAGAACGCCTTTAAGAAATGCGGGCATCTTTGCGATGTAATACGCTGCCCAGATGCCCGCAAAGAAGATCAACGCCGTCGCGATGACCGCTATCCGTATGGAGTTCCAAAGAGGAAACCAATCCATTTTACTTCACCGCGCTGAAGCCCACGGACGCAAATATTTTCATGCAGGCATCTGACTGGATGAAGCTGAGGAAATCCTTTGCCGCATCCGGATTCTGTGCGTTCTTTGTAACTGCCGCAGGGTAGATGACCTGTCCGCACATCTCAGGTGTCGCGTAGTCGATGATATCCAGGCCTGCGCTCGTCGCATCCGTGCAGTAGACAACGCCGCAGTCGACAGCGGCCTCGGAAACCTGTGTCGTCACTTCCTTGACATTGCTGCCGTAGGTAATCTCGCCCTTCGAAGCGAGATCATCCTCCTTCAAACCATAATAATCCAGAATCTTCTGCGTGTACTGGCCGACCGGCACATCGCTGTTGCCCATCGCCATCAGTACACCGCCGTCCTTAAGGCGTTGTGCGAGGTCATCGAAGCTCTTGATGTCCTCTGGATTATCCTTCGGCACGGTCAGAACGACCTTGTTTTCAAGGATGTTTACTCTCGTATCGGGATCGATGAGGTCGAGTCTCTCCGGATTCTTGTCCTGGCCCTTGTCCCCGGCCGCGGCCTGACTCTGCTTCTTGCGCTGGCCCTTGTCTCCAGCCGCGGTGATGTCCATCTGGTCCATCTGCTTCTGCGCAGCCGAGATGAAGAGGTCGCACGCCGCGCCCTCCTGAATCTGCGTCTTCAGCGTGCCTGAGGAGTCGAAATTGAAAGTGATGTTGATGTCCGGATTCTGCTCATTATATAGATCTGCACACTTCTGCAGGGTCTCCGTCATCGATGCAGCCGCAAAGACGATGAGATCGCCGGACTGACCGCCCGATGTGCCGGATTTGCTGACGGAATCTGTGCTGCCGGATTCCGATACGGCATCCGCTGTACCTGCATCAGCTGCATCTTCAGTTGTGGACGCAGCACTTGATGCTGCTGCAGTCGAAGCGCTTCCTGCGTCGGCGCTCCCGCACCCCGCCATCATCAGCACCATAGCAGCCGATACGGCTGACGCAATCGCTCTCATCATTTGCTTTCTCAATGTCTTTCTCCTTTTTGTCCTGATGATCTCCAACGTCTTTCGATTCATACTCGTCCGAACGTCTTTTGTTCATCCTGATTCGAAAGCATCTGCTGTCCGGTAAATCTCTGCAGAAGCAATGTAACCTAAAGCCGTCTCCATTTACGCGCGAAAATGCCCGCTCTTCCCGCCCGACTTTTCCACAAGATGGATATCGCTGATGACCATCCGCCGGTCGATCGCCTTGCACATATCGTAAATGGTTAGAAGCGCCGACGAGACACCTGTTAACGCTTCCATCTCGACGCCTGTCTTCCCGTCACATTTTACCGTACAGAGCGCGTCGATTGTAAGGCTGTCCCTATGCATTTCAAACGTTATTTTCGCGTTCGTCAGCGGCAGAACGTGGCAGAGCGGAATGAGCTCCGCCGTCCTCTTGAGTGCCATGATGCCGGCCACCTGCGCCACAGTGAAGACATCGCCCTTCTTCACTCTTTTTCTTTCAATGGCGTCAAAGACATCCTTTGACACCGCGATCGTGCCTGCTGCCGTCGCCTCCCGGTGCGTGATCTCCTTGTTAGAGACATCGACCATGAAGGCATTGCCGTTTTCATCGAAATGGGTAAAATCATCATTTCGATTGGAAGATGCTGAACGGATAATGAAAGCATCGTTAAAACTGCTGGTTTCGTCTGACATAACACTGCCTCTTCATACCTGCTTGTTCGATGGATTCTCTGCCTTACGGCCACAACAGCCGTTTTTACTCCGCGTGGCCGTAATAGTTTAGTCCGTGGCACTCCCGCGCAGGATCCCAAGTCCGTGCCGGAGCGGTGGCAGCAGAAAATCAAGGTCCTCCCTGCACGCCTTCGGGCTCCCCGGAAGATTTACGAACAGCGTCTTTCCGCGGATCCCCGCCGTCTGCCTTGAGAGCATCGCGCGGTTCGTAAACTGCATCGAGTAAGCCCGCAGTGCCTCTCCAATGCCGGGTACCTCCCGCTCGGACGCTGCCTTTGTGGCCTCCGGCGTCAGATCTCTCTCTGAAAAGCCTGTCCCTCCCGTCGTGAAAACAACGCTCACCTGTCTCTGATCGGCAAGCCTCTTCAGTTCACTCTCCAAGGGCTGGATGCCGTCGGGCAGGATGAACTGCTCAACAACCTCATAGCCATCTTTCACCAACCTATCGCGGATCGCAGGCCCGGACAGATCCTCATACTCCCCGCGTGAAGCCCTGTCGGAGAGCGTAATAATGGCTGCCGTGAAAGGTCTCTCTGGATCTGCAGGGATCACCTCAATCTGGTCGCCGGCTTTTACAATGCCGCCTTCCCGCACCACCGCAAAGATACCTTCCCGCGGCATAATACAGTCTCCAACCTGCTTTGCAATTGCGCAATGTGTATGACAGGCCTTCCCGATCTGTGATATCTCCAGAAGACAATTCCCAATCCGGAGCTTCGTGCCAACAGGCAGCTTTTTAAGATCCATCCCGCGGACGACAATGTTCTCACCGAATGCGCCAAACGAAACATCTGATACTGGCTCATCCTGAGCTCTCATGGTGGACGCCCGCAATTTTATATTAAATTCCTTAATTGCCTCCGCAGGGAGCAGACTCACCTGCCTGTGCCAGTGCCCCGCGTGTGCATCTCCCTTAATTCCCCAGTCCGAAATCAAATGAATGCTCTTCACAGGCTGCTTCTCTGTGCCCTTCTGCGGACTGGTGCAGACGGCCAGCACAGTGCCTGTTCTATCAGCATTTGTATGATTGTTTTCACTGGTCTTGTTTTTCAAAATATGGTCCAAGAGAAAGCCTTTCCCCTATCTGTTATCATGCGCTCTCAATAAACTTGTTGTTTCTATCAAAAGGTCATCCGCCAATCTCTCCCATAATGTCGCGCTTTTTACTGCTTCCGGCTCTTCTCCGGAAAAAAATGTCAGAAGCCTTACCACTTAATGTCTCACCCGGCATTCCCGTTGAAATTTCACCTTCGGACGAAGTGCCTGCAGACAAGCCTGCTTCAAAATCCACGTCGAAGTTGTTCGCCTCCGGTTTATCCAGTATTGCCCGTGCAATCTTTTTACGCAGCAATTCCTGTCGAAGAGCAGGGATGTGATCCCCATCACCCGGATACTGCCTGAAAATATCCCGAAGATCCACCTCATCATTGTAGCAAAGACACGGCCGAAGATGTCCCCTCGCCGTGAGGCGGAGCCTGTTGCAGCTGCCGCAGAACCTTCCGTGAACTGCGCTGATGAAACCAATATCTCCCTTCCATCCAGGGATGTGGTAATACTGCGCCGGGCCATTGCCGAGCCTGCGCCGGTCTTCTTCAACACCTGGATATCGCTGACAGATTCGCCGCAGGATGTCCTGCCCGCTGACACCTTGGGGAACAGGCGTCCCGCCCATCGGCATCAGCTCAATAAATCGCACGGCAATCGGCAGGTCTTTGGCGAGGCGAGCGATGTCCTCCCACTCGTCATCATTGATGCCGCGAAGGAGAACCGTGTTTATTTTCAGCGGAATGCCGGCTTCAAGGGCAGCGTCGATGGAGCGCAGTACGCACCCCACAATCTGTTGTTCTGATGAACCTGTTGCGCCGCACCCCGCAATTCTCCCAAACCGCTCCGGCCGAAGCGTATCCAGACTGATATTGACGGCATCGAGGCCGTTTGTTTTCAGCTCCTCGAGACAGTCAGCAAGAAGAAGTCCGTTTGTCGTAAGTGTCACCTGCGAGACACCCGGCACACTTTTGAGCATACCAATAAAAGACGGGCAGTCCCTGCGCACCAGGGGCTCCCCGCCGGTCACTTTGAACTTCGTGATGCCTAGAGAGACGGCTGCACGCACGACCTCAAGAATCTGTTCATACGTCAGAATCTCAGACATCGGCACCTTCGGAATCAGCATCCCCCGCGGCATGCAGTACATGCATCTGAAGTTGCATCGATCCGTCACGGAAATCCGCATATATTCAATTGTGCGGCCGAACTTGTCCTGCATAAATATTGATCAATATCAGAAATACTGAATTCATATTTTCAGAAATAAGGAATTACTCCCGCCTATGACGAAAAAAACGAGATGATTCGCTCACCCAGGAAGGACACCAGTGTCAGAATGGCCAGCCCGCCCTGCATGAGAATAATCTTCGGATTGCTCGTAATGCTTCCATACAGTGCAACAGCCACGATATACAGCATCAGGCAGATGACCGCGGTTTTGCTGGCGAATACAAAGACTGCCAACAGGATAAGAACAGCCAGAAGACCGTTGTAAACGCCCTGGTTCTTAAAAAGGACATTCACATTCTTCTGCCGCAGTTCTTCAGTTGTCATGCCGAAGACCTTGGATGTTTTCGGTGAATCAGTCGCAATCGTCTCAAGGTAAAAGATATACAGGAATTCTGCAGCTGTCAGTACTGATAAAATCTTCGTCATCGTGTTCATTTTCCGATAATCTCCCTGATCTGCGACAGATCATCTGCAAAGAAAATTCCTTCCTGCCGCTCATCCGATGAAAGGCCTTCGTCCTTCATATGCTGCAGCAGTGCCTTGAGGTCATTATAATAGCCATTCAAGTTATAGAGGATGCAGGGCGCATTCAGCATTTTCAGAGAAACCTTGGACATGACCTCCGAGATCTCCTCAAGCGTACCGGTGCCTCCGGGAAAGGCAATGAAGGCATCGCCCAGCTCGATCATCTTTGCCTTTCTCTCTGACATATCCTTCGTGATGATCAGCTGTGTCAGGCCCTCCAGCTGCAGCTCCTGATCGACGAAGAACTGTGCCTCCACGCCGATCACCTCACCGCCGGCCTTCATCACCGTATGGGCCAGAATGCCCATGAGTCCGGACCTCGAGCCACCATAAATCAGGCGGTTCCCGGATCTGCCGATCCACTCACCCAGTTCGATGACCGCCTTTTTCAGTGCGGGATCATTTCCTTCGTTTGCCCCAAGATACACTGTAATGTTCATAACCCATCCTTTTGGAAAAATATATTTGAAAAGAATATATCAGTTGGAAAAACTTAATATTTGAATTACTATTCTAATTACGATAATGCAGTGCTTGTATTGCAAATAACTGCATTTATTTTTATATTGTCGGCTCTTTTTTTCTTCACCCCGCCGCTTCCGCCTTCTTCCCCATATACAGCTGGTAATATCTTCCCTTCTGCGCGATGAGCTCGTCGTGATTGCCTCTCTCGATAATGCGGCCCTGCTCCATGACAAGGATCAGATCTGCATTGCGGATGGTGGAGAGTCTGTGCGCGATGACAAATGTCGTGCGTCCCTCCATCAGGCGATCCATTCCGGCCTGCACAAGGCGCTCAGTTCTCGTATCAATGGAGCTCGTCGCTTCATCAAGAATGAGAACGGGCGGATCCTGAATGGCGGCACGCGCGATCGCGAGGAGCTGTCTCTGCCCCTGTGAGAGATTCGCACCGTCTCCAGTCAGCATCGTATCATACCCCTGCGGAAGCCTCCTTATAAAGCCGTCCGCGCCGGCGAGCTTCGCTGCATTCACAACATCTTCATCGGAGGCATCGAGTCTTCCGAAGCGGATATTTTCCTTCACAGAGCCAGTGAAGAGATGCGTATCCTGCAGCACCATGCCGAGGGACCTGCGCAGATCCTTCTTGCAGATCTTCTCAATATTGATATGGTCGAAACGGATTCTCCCCTTCTGGATGTCGTAGAACCGATTGATCAGATTCGTGATCGTCGTCTTGCCGGCGCCCGTAGAGCCGACAAGCGCAACCTTCATGCCGGGCTTTGCGTGCAGCACAATGTCGTGCAGCACGATCTTCTCATCTGTATAACCGAAATCGACGTGGTCAAATGTCACATCTCCCTGCAGCGGCACATAGGTGACAGAGCCATCCTTCTGGTGTACGTGTTTCCACGCCCACTGACCGGTCCTCTCCTTCGACTCCGTGATCTCATACTGCGATGCAAGCGCCTCCTCGGCCCGCGCCGCAGTCATGCCCTCATCGCAGAGATCAGGATCGGCCTCGTTCCGGACTTCTGCTCCGTTTTCTGCAGAGATTCCGGAATTTACAGCGGTCTGTGCTATCTGTTCATTACAATCGGGAGCATCATTCGCCACAGCAGCTCCCTCGGACTTCCTGATCCTCGCATTCACAAGCGTCACATAGCCATGATCCTCTTCCGGCTTCTCGTCGAGCAGCGCGAAAATTCGCTGCGCACCAGCCAGCGCCGAGATGATGGAATTGAACTGCTGCGTCACCTGGTTGATCGGCATGTTGAAGCTCTTATTGAAAGTAAGGAACGACGCCAGCGCCCCAACCGTAAATCCCGCATACTGATTGATCGCCAGTGTGCAGCCGACGACAGCGCACAGCACATAGGAGCAGTTGCCGATCTGCGCGCTGAAGGGTCCCAGAATTCCCGAATACGCCTCCGCCTTATAGGAGACATCAAAGAGTGCATCATTGAGCTCGTCGAACTTCTCTGTGCTCTCCCTCTCGTGACAGAAAACCTTCACGACCTTCTCGCCGCTCATCGTCTCCTCAATGAAGCCGTTGAGTGTGCCGAGCCCCTTCTGCCGCGCCGCGAAGTTCCTCGCTGAGATCTTCGTCGCTATGGAGGAGAGAATCAGCATAATCGCGACCATCGCCATCGTGACGAGCGTCAGCGGAACAGAGAGAACGATCATCATGGCGAAGACAGAGACAATCGTAATCGCACTGTTCAGCAGCTGCGGAATGCTCTGACTGATCATCTGCCGCAGTGTATCGATATCATTTGTATAGACCGACATAATGTCGCCGTGGCTGTGCTGGTCAAAATACCGGATCGGCAGCGATTCCATATGCGTGAACAGCTCCACCCGAAGCTTATTGAGCGATCCCTGCGTCACATAGACCATGACCCGCGCCTGCACAAAAGCCGCGAGTACGCCCAGTCCGTACCAGCCGGCCACCTTCGCGATTGCGCCCGCGAGCGGTCCGTAATCCGGGCTCTGCCGCCCCATCATCGGCGTAATATATCCGTCGATCAGGGTCTTTGTGAACATCGTGCCCTGCACGCTCGCATACACCGCCATGAAAATGCACACGATCACGACGACCATCTGTGCGCCGTAATTGGCAAAGAGAAACTGCAGGAGCCTCCCTGTAATCCGCCACGGATGGTCCACCTTCTCGTGCGGCATTCCCCGCCTCGGGCCGCCGTGCGGCCCCTGTACTTTCCTTACACGCTCATCTGCCATATCTTATCTGCCTCGATCTGTATTCATTATTCAAATTTCCTCATATCTGGATTTGTGCGCACTTTTTATGCTTTTTTCTGCACTGCGCTCTACTTCTTCTCGTCGAAGTCCGCATCGCCGGCCATCCCCGCCTGGGACTCATACACTTCGCGGTAAATCTTATTGCTCTTCATGAGCTCATCGTGTGTACCGAACCCGCTGACCGTGCCGTTGTCCAGCACAAGAATCCGGTCACAACCCATGACGGAGCTGATGCGCTGTGCGATGACGAGCTTCGTCGTGCCCTTCATGTACTGCGCAAGGCCCTGTCTGATCTTCGCGTCCGTAGCCGTATCCACCGCGCTCGTCGAATCATCGAAAATAAGAACTTTCGGCTTCTTCAGCAGTGCCCTCGCAATGCACAGCCGCTGCTTCTGTCCGCCGGAGACGTTCGTGCCGCCTTGCTCGATCCAGGTGTTGTACCCATCCGGGAAACGGTCGATGAACTCGTCGGCGCAGGCAATCTCACACGCTTTTCTGCACTCCTCCTCGGTGGCATTCTTGTCGCCCCAGCGCAGGTTGTCGAGAATCGTCCCTGAAAACAATACATTCTTCTGCAGGACGACAGAGACGTTGTTGCGAAGGGTATCCAGATCATACTGCCGCACATCGATACCGCCGACCTTCACCGACCCGTCCGTCACATCGTAGAGACGGCTGATCAGGTTGACGAGCGTTGACTTGGAGGAGCCGGTGCCACCGATGATGCCGATATTCTCACCGGATCTGATGGAAATATTGATGTCGCGCAGTACCGGCTCACGCGATGCCACATTATATGAAAAGGTTACATGATCGAACTCGATGCTGCCGTCCCGTACCTCTGTGACCGGGCTGGCCGGATTGGTGATGGTGCTCTTTGCCGTGATGACCTCCGCAATACGGCGGCAGGAGGCCTCCGACATCGTCAGCATAACAAAGATCATGGTGAGGAACATCAGGCTGTTCAGGATGTTCATACAATAGGTGAGAAGACTCATCAGCTCACCGGTGGTGAGTCTTCCGCCGACCACCATGTGGGCGCCGAACCAGCTGATCAGCAGAATGCAGGTATAGATCACGGCGCTCATGATCGGCGAGTTCCAGGAGAGATTCAGCTCAGCCTTTACGAACATCGTGTAGATGTTGACCGCCGCCTTCTGGAACCTGGTGATCTCGTGGTCCTCACGCACGTAGGCCTTCACCACGCGGATGGCCTGCACATTCTCCTCAACGCTCTTATTGAGATCGTCGTAGCGCTCGAAGACCTTGGCGAAGTACTTCGTCGCGCTCCGCATGATGGAAAATAAGACGACCGCCAGCAGCAGCACGGCCACCAGATAGATGCTCGCAAGCCTTGGGCTGATGACGAAGCTGAGAACCATCGCAACGATCATCATCGACGGTGAGCGCATGGCGCCGCGCACCAGCATCTGGAAGGCGTTCTGCACGTTCTGCACATCGGTTGTCATTCGTGTCACGAGGCTTGAGGGGCTGAAATGGTCGATATTTTCAAAGGAAAAGGTCTGAATGTTGTCGAACATCGCCTTACGCAGATTCTTCGCAAGACCGGCGCCCGCACGGGATGCAAAAAAAGAGCCAAGAATGCCGGAGAAGAGTCCCATCACCGCAACGATCAGCATACGGATGCCTGTGCTGTAGACGTACGCCGTGTTGCCCTTGTAAACGCCGTTGTCGACAAGTCTGCCCATCAGAATAGGGATCACCATTTCGGCGACGACCTCACCCAGCATCCACACCGGCGTGATAAAGGCGAGCGCTCTGTAGCCCTTCAGCTCGTCGTAGAGGACCGCGAGAACGCTCCTTTTGCCTTCTCTTCTATAATGATCAGATTTGGCTGATCCCCCATTATTCTGTTCAACTCCGGCTGTCCTCTGTTCCATATCCTTCTGCCTTTTCTTAATCGTATTCGTGCCGCTTTCAAAAAACTGTATATAGTTGTATACACCCAAACTGGTATAGAAAGTCAAGTAGTGAATTGTGAAAGAAATGTGTTAACAGAATACATTTGTCCTTGACGCAAGGACATGAATGAAGTAGGCTATGCCGTGTGCGAATACAAAATTCGAACAGGCATGCAGCTACGATTAAACCTTTCTTGCATTTCTTTCGGGGGACATTTTCATGTGGACAGCAATCAACAATGCACTTAGTACAATTGACGGCCTCGTCTGGGGTGTGCCTCTGATGGCACTGATCCTCTCTGGCGGCATTCTCCTCACGTTCCGTCTGCATTTCTTACAGATCAGAAAATTACCGCTCGCCCTCAAGTGGATCGTAAAGGTCGAAAAGGGCGGCGAAGGTGAGGTCACCAGCTTCCAGGCGCTGTGCACGGCGCTCTCTGCGACCATCGGCACCGGCAATATCGTAGGTGTTGCAACTGCCGTCTGCGCGGGCGGCCCCGGCGCCCTCTTCTGGATGGTTGTCGCCGCTTTCTTCGGAATCGCTACGAAGTACTCCGAAGCCTTCCTCGCGGTGAAGTACCGCTCCGTCGATGAGAACGGCCACGTCCTCGGCGGGCCTTTCTACTATATTGAAAAGGGCATGGGCGAGAACTGGAAGTGGCTCGCGAAGCTCTTCGCCTTCTTCGGCATTCTCGTCGGACTCCTCGGCATCGGCACATTCAGCCAGGTGAACGGCATTGCCTCTGCCATCCAGAACTTCTTCGATCCGGATAAGCTGACCGCCATTACCGTTCCCGGCATCGGTACCTACTCCATTTACGTCGTTGTGGCCTCCTTCGTCCTCGCGATCTGTGTCGCCCTCGTCGTGGTCGGCGGCCTTAAAAGGATTGCCCACGTCGCAGAAGTGGTTGTGCCGTTTATGGCCATCCTGTACTTTGTTTTCGGCGTTCTGCTGATCATTCTGAACATCACAAAGGTGCCTGCAGCATTCGTCATCATCTGTGAGGCGGCCTTCAATCCAAGGGCCGTCACGGGAGGCGTTGTCGGCTCCATGCTCGTCGCTATGCAGAAGGGTATTGCAAGAGGTATCTTCTCAAATGAGGCGGGTCTTGGCTCCGCGCCCATCGCTGCCGCTACCGCGCAGACGAAGGATCCCGCCAGGCAGGGTCTTGTCAGCATGACAGGTACGTTCATTGACACCATCATCATCTGCAACATCACAGGCCTCTCCATCGTGCTCACCAGCGCCTGGAAAGTCGACGGTCTGCAGGGCGTACAGGTGACCACCTACGCATTCCAGCAAGGCCTGCCGTTCCCTTCGCAGGTCTCCGCCTTCATCCTGATGATCTGTCTTGTTTTCTTCGCGTTTACGACCATCCTTGGCTGGGACTTCTACAGTGAGAGATGTATGGAGTATCTCACACACGGCAACATGAAGCCCGTCATGGTATTCCGCTGGCTCTTCATCTTCTGCATCTTCATCGGACCCTACATGACCGTCTCTGCTGTCTGGACCATCGCCGATATCGTGAACGGCCTCATGGCAATCCCCAACATGATCGCCCTCTTCGCCCTCTCCGGCGTCGTCGCGGAAGGCACGAGAGAATTCTTCGCCGAAGGCAAGGACAAGGAAGAAGATCTCAAGCCTGCATCTGACGCGGACTGACAATAAAAAAGTGTGTGGAGCACTACTGCTCCGCACACTCTGCAATAAACCACTTCTCGCCGCTGGAAGGGCTGCACAGGTTCAGAATGCCCGTGTCCTTCCCGGCGCTTTTTTCTCTCTCCCCCGCCGCGAATGACGGCAGATCATCCTTCGTCGTCAGCACCGACGACACCTGATACCGGTGCACATTGCCTTCTACATCCGTGAAAACAACGTCCGCCCCCTCACTCACTCCATTCAGCCCGCCGAAGACGCCCTTCAGGTCCGCACCGATGAGGCAGACAATGCCTTCCGTATCAATGCCGGACGCGCTGTAGGCCATGTAACTGACCCTGTCCTGATGTGCGCAGGCCGCCACAGACATCTGCAGAGACGGCACATCGACAATTCCAATACAGTCGATTCCGTCGACAGACAGCACGGGTAAGTCATCTGCGCTGCTAATGCCCGCCACAGAAGAAGACACGTCTGCATCCGACAGCGCAGATGACGCCTGATCGGAGGCATTTTCCCCTTGTGCAGCAGCACTCTGACCATTTTCATGCCGACCGCCTTCTTCACCGTTTGTTTCGGATGCATCCCTATTACCGGCTTCGCTGCTGCCGGCGGCTGCTTCACTCTCTGCGCCTGACTTATACCCCGGAATCTTTGCCGCCAGCGCTGTCCGCACCTTCGTCTGCTCCTGCACAGTCCACTTCTTATAGTCGGCTCTCTCCTTCAAAAGATAAGCGCCGGCACCTATGCAGGCAGCTCCTGCGAGAATGATCAAAACCCTTGCCGCTTTTCTGAACATGCAAACTCAGCCTTTATCCTTCTTCTGCCTCCTCCAGGCAATTCCCCACACAACGAGCAGCACACCCACGGCGATCATCAGGATAAGCCACAACGTCATGTTCGACTCATCGCCTGTGCGCACTGCACTGGCTGCCTTCGTCCTGTAAGCGCCCATAATAGTTCCGGACTGGCCCTTGCCTCTGCTGGCGCCTGCAATCTCGCCGCCAGTCGGCGTATCCGTCGGCTGATCCGGTACATTCGGCGTATTATTCTGCGGCGTCGAGGGCTGCCCCGGCGTATTACTGGGAGGTGTCGGCGGTGTGGACGGATGATCCGGCGGCGTCTCTTCACGCTTCCTGTTCGTCAGCGTGAACCACACGCACACCGTGCCGTCACTCTGCGTCTCGGTCTCCTCCTTCACGGAGACCCTGTACTTCGTCCCGTCGTCATTGCGGATCGTCCCGTCCTCCGACACGCGGAACTGCGCACCGGTCTCATCCGACCACTTATACGTCCAGTCGTTGTCGTCCGAGAGAGTCTTGGTCTTGAACTCCTCCCAACTCCCGTACGAACCGTCGGCTTTTCTTTCCCTGCGCTCGATCAGCACATCGATACTGTCGGCCGGCCCTCGCCTCCGTCGCTCTTCCAGTGCTTTGTCACACTGTACTGCGCCTTAGCGTTTGCAGGACTCGTCTCATACTTGGCCTGTGCATCCACATCGTAGTCCCAGGTCTTCCCGTCTGCCGATGTCGGCACAGCCACGAGAAGCGGCGAGAAATCATACGCCTTCCCGTCCTTCTCCATCCGGTCTCCCGTCACGAGGTACACGCCTGTCTCCACATTTTGGAAAACAGCGCTCCCCGCCGCATCCGTCTCCTGTGCCGGCAGAGCCTCGCTCATGTACGGCTCGTGCGCATAGGCCGAGAGCGTCTCACAGTACTCCGACCACTTGCCGCTGTTCAGCTCGATCTTCTTATCGTCACCCAGGTCGACATTCAGCTTCTCGACCGCATCCGATGCCACGAATGTGCTTCCGTCATCTCCGAACGACCCTATTTTGAAAATATGGAATGCCGCCCCGGAAACCGCATCCTCCATCGAGACTGTCAACGTCCCTTTTCTGCTCTGGTCGACACCGGTATATGCCTGCAGAGGAAGCGCCGGCACAGCCATCGCTGCGATGACAGCGACAGCAGCCGCCGTGCATATGCACTTTTTCAACCGACCTAAAAAACTCACTTCATTTTCCTCCACAGTTCTTCCTGTTCTTCTTCCCTGCACGTGCCCTGCGTCTTCTCATCATGCCGAAAAGAACGCACCACAGCACCGCAATACCCAGAATAGCAATGGTGATGAATGGAATCACATATTTTGGATCAATCCGGACGGCATCCGCGCTGACCAGATACTTCGTCTGCGCATTGTCGATCCTGTGTCCGCGCACCAGAAGCCTGTGCGTATTCACGCCGTACGGCGTGCAGGTGACGAGCGTGCAGTAATCCTTGTCCGGATCAATCTGAATGTCATTCAGCTCATCCGGCAGCACAATCCTGATTTGGTCCACCTGATAGGTGAGCGTACGATTCAGCACCTGCAGCTGAAAAGTATCCCCCTCCTTCAGCTGGTCGATATCCGTAAAGAGCTTCGCGGAGGGAAGTCCCCGATGGCCGGAGATCACACAGTGTGTTCCCTTCCCGCCGACCGGCAGACTCGATCCCGCGATATGCCCCACAGCGATCTGAAGAACGGAAGGATCCGTCCCGTGATAGATGGGCAGCTCGACACCTATTTTCGGAATATTCACGTATCCCATGATGCCAGTGCCTGTCACGTTAAGAAGGCTGTTGTACTCCTTCTCCTGCGCCTTCGTCAGAATGAAGCGGTCGCCGGCCTTTTTCAGCAGCGCAGCGTTATAAGCCTGCGCCGCCTTCCACATCTTCTCGTTGTCTTCCGATGTGAGATCGGAGACCTGCTCCACATAGCCCGCAATGGCGCGCGACTGATGCAGGTTGTTCCACCAGTCGGAGAACGTCGGATACGCAAGAAGACCTGCGCCCACCAGAACGGCCAGAACCAATATGCAGTTGATCAGTCTGGAAAATAACTTCTTCCTGGCGCCGTCCGCCCCGCGATGTCCAACGTTTCCCATGTACTACTTACAGCTCAATCCACTCAAAATAAATTACTGCTCGCTCATCTTTTTCTTAAGAATGAGCGCTGCGCCTGCACCGAGAACAAGAGCCGCACCTGCGATGTAGATCACAGTCGTGCCCATGCCGCCGGTTGACGGAAGCGTAGCGCCCTTCTTGTTGACGATATCTGTCGTCAGGGTACCATCCAGAGAACCATCAGTATTCTTACCCGCTGTGAATGTTGCTTCACCGCTCTTCTTATCGCCGGACAGTGTAAGAAGCTTCGGATCATCAGATGTTACGTCATGTCTTGCGGAGATCGTGAACTCGATCGGAGTGATTGTGTTGTAACCGGCAGGCGTTGTGGTCTCAGTCAGTTTGTAGACACCATCATCAAGGCCTGTGAATGTGAATGTTGTCTTATCATCATTTAATGTGAGGTTCTTGACTTCTGTGTATGTGCCGTCACTCTGCTTCTTCTCCAGCTTGAAAGCTGCACCAGCCAGGGACTTCTTGTCCTGATCGACCTTGTTTACAACTGTCTTATATGTGAAGACGATATTCTTATCAGTAGGAGTCTTGCCTGTATTGCCCTCGCCACCCTTGTTCGGGTTGTTGGAGAATGTAAGGTAAACCTCGTTCGGGTTGCCTGCTGCGCCGAGAACTGCATCCTTATTAAGCGTTGCGTTATATGTCACAACAACCTTGGTATTAGCATTAACCGTGCCAACAGAAATGGCCTTCAGATCGTTGCAGCCCCAAGTCACTGTTGTTGTTCCGTCATCGTTGGTCTTCACTGTCTCCGTGAAAGTATAATGGCCTCATAAATTAAGACAGAATCTGGGACGGTTCCTAATGAATCTGATATGCTTATTTCATACAGGAGGATCCATCATGTCCCGTACCAG